>OBLU010000293.1_pt1 | contig 48565 bp, 111 predicted proteins | sample 1518681 | NCBI WGS metagenome assembly OBLU01 (sample SAMEA3539304, study PRJEB22396) | soil metagenome | biome: tundra; feature: field; material: soil | place: USA | collected 2010-05 | depth 0.15 m
TGATACCTTGTATACCCTGAATACCCTGCGGTCCGGTTGGACCTGTTGCTCCGGTGACACCTGTAATACCAGGGGTACCGATTGGTCCAGTAGGACCTGTGACCCCGGTAACACCCTGAATTCCCTGAGGACCCGTTACACCAGTAACTCCCGGAGGACCCTGAGGACCCGCACCAGTACCGCCCCCGCCAGTAGGAGATCCTTTAATTTGGTATTGTCCAACTTTTGATTGAGCCATACCTTAGTCCTTATGATGAATTATCAACATAGTAATCGGCAGTAATAACATCATCCGGACTTGGAATTGCTGTTGGGGGTATTGTAAGAATCACAATATCATATCCTGTGCCTGGTCCGCCGCTCTCTGCTATAAAATAATCTCCTAGATAAAATTGTTTAACGCCGTTTACATATACAATAATTTTATAAAGATCAGTTTGAATAAATGTGCCGGATGGAATTGTAAATACCGTGTTAGATCCATCCACCGTACCAATTAATTGAATATCTTCTTGACGCAACACACTTAATTGTGATGCTCCTATTTGTAATCCATTAATAACTCCTGATGCCTGCAAAAATTTTCTCTGCTCCAAATTAAATTGTAATAAGTCTATATCACTAAAAACAATTATTATTTCTTCTGCTTTTAATTTATGTAGTATTTCTCCTTTTAATAATGAGGTGCGTATATCACTTTCCCCAACTCCTGGAATATTTAGCAGGTCTCTTTGGCGCCCTACTGGAATTGGATAGTGAAAAATATTTACTGTTTTATTACTAGTGGTTATAATATTTTTAACAATAAAAGAAGTATTAAATTTTTGAAACGGAGCGAACTCGTCATCCATTTTTAATCCTTCGTTAGTTTATCATTTATTGTTATCGTAATTGAGCGAGTAATATTTGGCTGTTCAGCAGTTGCCCTAACCTCTCCAAACAATTGCTGAATCAAATCTTTTGGAGTGGCGTCAGTTGTTTTTACGATATTTGATATTTTTGAGTTAGCACAAATATATGAGTTATAAATCTCCTTTCTTAATAGCGGCTCATCTCGACACAATATTATTTTTTTAAGATCATTCTTTGATATTTTTTCTAATTCATCATAACCAAGACGATACCTTAAATACAAAATGTCTTCAATATATTTTAATCCGCCTTGAACATTTTGGGTTTCAGAAAAATCTCCATCTCCCTGTTTAACTCTTAATCCATTATCTAAACTTGTTAAAAGAATACGTGCATTACTATCTTGCCACTCAATTTCTTTGCCATATTCTTGTTTTAATTCATCTACGGCCGAATGAAGTTTAAGAAGTTTTTTTAATTTTGAGTCCATTGTTTCTGATATAAATGGCTCAGATCTATGATAATATTGTAAATTTCTTCTTGGGTTTATATCAGTTTCCTGGTCAATATGTCTTGTATCAAAGGCTATTTTAACTAATTTATTTGAAACTGGACTGGTATTTTTGCGCAAATAGATACGCTCTTGACTAGGAAAAAAATTATCATTAGTAGATACAAGCAATTTGTAGCCAGAAATAAATTGAGAAACTATCGGCTTTGGATCTTTCATAGGTATAATATAATGTCAAGATAATGAGCACTAGTATAGGGATTTTTTGGCATTTCTAAAGAGTTAAGTTTTAAGTGAAATTAATCACAAGAATAATCAGTGTACTTTTATTTTCCTGCTTAATAGCTTGTGTGTCGGGATCCAGAAGAACCGTATACCCAAGATCAACTGTGGCTCTAAACAAAACTATTTACATAGATAGTGAATTTGAAATTGGAAAACGAAACTATATTATTGAAGCAATTAAAAACTGGAATTGTTCAACAAATAATATTGTTAATTACAAAATTCAAACGGACTTTAAGATTGAATATGCACAGTTTATTGATCCGGAAAAATCAATTATCGTGGTAAAAACAACTGATAAAAATCCAATAATTAAAAACGTTGAAGATCAGATTAGAGAAGAAAGTCAAGATGATGGCTCCACATTGAGTATTGTTGGGCTATTTCATGAAAAAGAAGGGTATCCAAAAATAATATATATGGTAGACAATAATCTAAGTTATTATGAATATGGTGTAGTTTTCTTGCACGAAGAAGGGCATTTAAATGGCTTAGACCATCCTGATACTACCGACTCAATTATGTATTTTAGAATGGATAAAGCCAGCGATACTTTAACACAAAACGACTTAGAACAGTTTTGCGAAATTTACAAATGTGATGCAAGTAAAATGAAAGTGTGTAAGTAAATGACTTAACGGGTGAGGAAAATCAATGTCTAATTTAAAATATTTTGTTCTGGCAATAGTGGTTATGGCAATGGCGGCCTGTTCTCCGGCGCAATTCCCAAAAAAGGTAAGTTATACAAATCATGATAAAGACCCCAATATAACTAGATCGGAAGTAACGCCAATCTATATTGACAAGGACTTTGGAGATCAAAACAGGGCCGATATTATTATGTCAGTTAGACAATTGAATGTCGTATTTAACGGATACAAAAGAGTTGATGTTGTAAATGATCACTTAGATATTGGTGATAAAACTTTGGTTCAATCTATATTAGAAAGTCGTGATGCTATAATTATAGTAGATATAGGAGATTTAGACTCAACGCAGGCTGTTGAACCAGGCGTACTTGCGTTTACCGATCCAGAGACCGGCGTAATATTTATGCTTCCATTGCGGGTCGGCAGCAGGGATATGGTTGCTATATTACTTCACGAAGAAGTTCATGCCTTTGGAGGAACACCACATATTAATACTTTTGGAAGCTTATTGTTTCCAGTATATGGTCAAGTGGGTTGCGTTGATGAACTTACAGTTAGAGATTTAGCTACAACTCTATCCCTAACTAACGGCGTCTTCCTTGACTACCGACACTTTAACTGGTGTGAGTGAAAGTTAAAATAACAATAGTAATTTCATAATCTTCGGGCTATTAACGGCTCTGGAAAATTTTAGCATCTCATCTTTCGAACCAGTATCAATAATTTTTCGTTCGAGTCTTGCTATATCTGCGCCTTTTAATTGCGCAAACATTCTTATATATAAATTGCTCTTCCCGGCGATGATCAAATCTTGAATCAACTTAAAATCTTCTTTATACGCGCGTGTGTGTGCGTGCGTGCGTGATTGGGATCGAGCCATAGCAAACAAATAGCGGGGTCTCTTGGAACTTATTATAATGTGCTTGACCTTATTCACATTGGCAAATCGATTAAACTTTACCCAATAGTAAGCGGCCTTTGCATTATTTGAAGATGCAATGATGTCTTCTATTTTCTCTTTATTCGCGCCCATAACAAAGCATCCAAAAATAGAAATGCGCACAACATCATTATTATCAATGATTGCGCGCTCTAACTTTTTAATATTGGCTGTTTTGATTTCTCTGGCGTATTTTAAAATATATTTCGAATCGCCAGACTTAATTATGTAGTTTTCTAGTTTAGTTGCTTTATAATCTAAATAATCAAGTTCAATGGATAGACGATATACGATTGTTATATTATCTTTTTTAATTGCGTAATTTATTAATTTATTTGCTTTATCGCGGAATTCTTTTTTATTTGAGGTGGAAACTAAATCTTCAAGTTTAGAGGCGAAAAAAGAATCTTTGATGTAGCGGAAGTAGTACACTCAAAGAAATGGGGAATTATTTTATAAAAGAATCGATACCTTCTCAAATCTTTTACATATATTTATAAAATCATTAAATAAAGAGTTTTTCATAATATTAAAAACTTTATAATTATTCATATCATATAAACTAATTTCAATTTTTGATCCATTAAAAAGAAACCTATATTTAGATAAATAAGCCGTATAATATATATGGTTTACACCGGTAAAACGACCATAGTGCGAAAAACTATTTTTCCCGAGTTTTATTAATGTTGGACAATAAAAATCATCAATCTCATCAACAGCTACATGTGATAGTTTAGCATTATCAGCTATTACCAATAAATTACAAAATGGGCAAGTTATTAATGGTGTCATCCCAACAAACTCGCCATCTCTAAAAACCTATTGAAGTCTTCTTTTGTTTTAAAATGATCTTTACTTTTTAAAAAACTTACTTTTTCTAACAAAGGATTATCTATACCACCTTCATAAACTATAATTTTCCATTTGTTATCTAACATTGTAATTTTATCAAATTTATCATCTCTAACTGCATCATAAAAAGAACAAAAATATTTTTTATATCCAACAAAAAAATTTATATATTCAAAATCGTGATAACCAAATCTATGTTTGTCATCTTCACAAATTTTTATTCCAGCCAACATATCCATATTATTGGAATTATATTTCTTAAATGTATAGTTTTTTCCGCAGTATGGACAATTTTTTTTCATTTTAATATCTCAAACATATTAATAATTTTTTCATATTCAATATTTTTTCTATTAAAAATCTTTAAACAAAAATCGGTATTAAGATTAAATTGAAAGTGGCTATAAGTATCAAAAATTGATTTATATACATGGTCAGCATCCTTAGTATAATATATCTGTAATGCTGATTTTGAAGTACTTTTAAAATCAGCAAACGCCAAAACATGATTTTCATCAAATTTTCTATAATGAATAAAACTATTACTATCCATATATTTAAAAACCTCTATTCCACACGTGCACACATACATATCTTCACTGTATTTTGGGAAAATTATAGACCTATCCATAACCATTTTTTTAGAACATAAAATACATTTCATTTTAACACCAATAACTTTTTAATTTTTTCTTCTGTAATATCGAGTGGCAAATGAAAATATATAGTTTCAATTATAATATCATTTTGAATTTCGGTATAATATGGGATCTCAAATCTCCAATACCAATAAACCGTATAATCGTCATAAATTCTATAAAAATAATGATCGCCTTCAACTGTATTATATATTTGAGCTAACCCACATTTTTTACAATAATAACACTTCTTCATAACTGCAAAAGAAACTATTTCTTCATTGCAGTTATTACAATTCATCTTATCCATTGTAATTAATTTAGGCGGATAAAAATAATCATATATTGATTTAAATATATTTTTCATTTTAATAAATCCTTCAAAGAAAGATATTTTTCAATTCTAGTTTCAGTTAAATTAAACGGCAATAAATCCAAATTAGTTAAAGTTAGTCCTTTTTTTTGATATGATCGAATTTTGTAATTGATGGTTAATGATCCATTCTATATTATAAATTCCAAATGTTTTATTAAAATAAAATAATTTGTTTTCTACCATAGTGGCAACTAACGAACAATCACCACAAGTATATCTGCTGGAATAAAAATTCTCTTTTTCCAACCAATTAAAACTATTACAATATGGACAGGGATCATTTTGAATATTGAAGTTTTCAAGCATTACTCATTTTACTTCTTTTAATGTTATTTGATCTTCAGGAACACACTTAACAAATTCATCTCTACATACAAAAACTACTTCATTGCCACAAGTAGATTTACATTTTGCGACCCTATTAACTTCATGAACATTGAACCAATACATAAGTGCGCTAAAAAAACCTATAAAAATCAATATAAAAATAGCCGTAATTATATTTTCAAATCTCATGATATTACCCGCTCTTACTTAAAATCTGCCATACATTAGACCAAAATCCAATAGATCGATCTCTAACTAACATCCAACATAAAAATTTAACTTTTTGAATTATCGCCCAAATAACAGAAGGAATACCGGTAATGAATATAGCTTTATTAGGGGCATCAAATCCAAATTTTACTAATACTGTATGTGCTATAATCTGTAAAATAAAGAAAGTATGGATTAAATACTTATGCATAATAGCGTTTGACAATCCACTGAACCAAGAGTAATAAATAAAATCCTTAACTTTTGCTTTCCAATCGATAGAAAGATCTACGAAATTTAATCCGATACAAAAAATTATATATATGGCAATAACAATTAATATAACTGGCTTCATTTGGTGTTTCTGTCTCTTGCTATATCTGCAATTCGATCATTAATAATTGCATTTAAATTACTTCCGATAATTCTCAATTCAGTTTCATTTTCAGCAAATTCTAAAATATAATCTATTTTTTCTTGCAAACTTTCTTTAACAAAAGATTTTGTCTTATCATTAAAAAAACCTTTTTCAGTAAGTATATCACTACATTTTTTCTTATACATTTTTATTTTCCTTTAATCTCTATTTTTTAGATAATAAACTACCGTCATTATTAATATTAAAGTTGGAACAAAAATTGCCCAACTTACTTGCTGCTCTAAACTATAATATTTGCCGAACCAATCAACACGACTATCTGTAAAAAAAGTAAGAAATGTCCCCTTACTCGACGGAAACCAATCGAGCATTAATTCTTTACCGCCCCAAATTGTGATTATGCCAAAAAAAATGGGCCAAATATTTCCTTTAAGTATCAGGAAATAAAAGACCCATGACAATGCTGCAATTATGAGGAGTGATATTGTTATGAAGAAAATTTCCATCTTGATACCAACAACATAATATCAAAATGGGTATGGTCGCCTCTTGCTATGGCGATTGTAGTTTGGTGCGCCCCTCTAAACGGTTTGGGGTTTCGTCGCCATCAAGGCTATATTAAAAGTTTAAAAGTATTTATTGAATTAAGTAATATTGTTTTGTCAGATAAAAACTGATATACATCTATATTTCTAACAATATCTTTCATACTATCAATGTTAATATTCCAAGTACTATCTTCCAAAACAATATCGGAACAAACCATAATAAAATCATTAAGCTTAAAATCAATTATTATTGTATCAACAAGACTAGTTCCATAATTTTTGTAGCTTATACAGAACTCGTGATCTGATTCTTCACATCTAAATGATAACGCATCCATATACTTATATTCTTTGAGTTTCTTATTACAAATTAAGCATTTGTAATTTACCAAATTCAAAGTTTCATGGACAGTTAGTTTCATTTATTTATATTAGAGCAGCAACGAGTTCCAGTTTCATACCACGCAAATTCGGAATTATGACTAATCGTAGAAACCGAACAACGATTGCGAGCGCCGATAGTATTGTGCCCGCCCTTTAGAGCAGAAACATATGGCTTCCCGCTTGAATTAACAACAAACTCATCTACATTACCTGTGAGATCGTAAATGCCTTTTGACTGGCAGTTCATAGAGCCCGATGGAACTCTTTGATCTAATTTGTCAAATGAATTTTTCCAAGGATTAATCCATGGGTTGTCTATATTACATGCGTGTGCGTCTCTATGCAATCCATCTCCGTAAGGATAGGATTTTATATCTTCTCCTTCGCAAGCAAAAGTCCATTCATAATCTTGACATAGCCTCTTGCCTTCATTCTCACAAGAAAGTTTTGCACTGTTCCAAGACATATATACTTGTGGAATAGCTCCTTTTATGTTGGGGAATTCATATTTATCGATGCAAAAATTAAGGTACTTTCTTTTTTTAGAAAGACATTTGGAAGGCGCGAACTCTGCACAACGAACCGGCCCCTCACCACCGTTAGTTGCGGTAGGGTCAAGCCATAAATTACAATGTTCCTCTATTTGGGGACAGTAATCGCCCTCCACCTCCACCATATCTTCGGGACAATTTGAAGACACGGGAGAACGAACAAGATCAAATATATCGCCATCATTGGTTTTTAGAAGTGTTGTATGATCTTCTTTATTTTGGGCCGAAGAATGATTATCTTTGGCGCAAGAGAAAAAGAAAATAATTGGAAGTATAAATAGTTTTTTCATATTAGCATCATATAGTTATTGTATAATTTAATTGCTAATTCATCATATTCATTAAAATAATGAAACTCAGATCTCTTTCCGTTATGTGGGCTAGTTAATGGTTTATAATTAGTTTCTCCATGAACCATTTCTAAAAAATAACTTCTATTATAGAATATCATATAATAATCAGATACATCAGAAGAACCAATGTATATTTTATTTGGAAAACCTCCATGCAAAGCTTTTGGATAGTTATGTAATTTATTTTTAGATAATTTTTTCATGCTAACATTAGGTACCTTTTAAATGATTTAAATGCTTCTAAATTATACGGCTCGCTAAATATAATTATATTTCCGTCAAATGATTTTGCAATCGATTCTGTTCTATAATTATTATCCATAATTTTTTGTAAAAAACAATCATTTGATGATTTATTAAACAATAAATAATAATCTGTTGTATCTTCTGATCCTATATATAATATATTATACAAGGCAAAAAATTGAGGAGTATTATATAATTTACTTTTATCTAGTTTTTTCATTTTAAAATTAAATATTTTTTGTATTTTTCATATGCCTCTTTATCATATGGACTTTGAATACGATTAAGAACTTCTTCATTATTCATTGCCATTGTAATGGACCCTTTTTTAAAAACCTTTTGCAAGTATAAAGGGCTTGTTTTATCAAACAATAAATAATAATCTGCCCCACCACCAGAACCAAGATATAGTTTAGTATAATATTCTGAAACAACGTCTGTAAAGGGATGTTTTTTATTTTTAGTTAATTTTTTCATAGTAATAGCATATATCTATTGAATGTTTCGACCGCCACCTCATCATATTCTTTATACATACCCGTTCCCATATAACAATCAAAATTACCGTCTTTCATTACTTTTTCTAAAAAATATGAATTATAACGAGCCCCACCTAATTGATATTTTTTATGGTGTAAAATATAGTAATCAACCTCTCCGCCAGAACCAATATAAATATAATTAAAATTATCATATAAATACGCGGGAAATCCATATAATTTATTTTTAGATAGTTTCATTTTAATAGTAACAATCTTTTGGCTTTATTTTTAAAAAAATTATGATGTAAATCATTATTCGCACCGGCCCCGGCGTTTCGTTCCGCGTCGTCTACACCGCGCATCGCGGCGAGACCCTCGCATTCAAAATTCAAACTTAATGTTGAATATTGATTTTCCGCCCAAACTTTAACAATAAATGGATAAATACATTCAGCCAAATAATAATCAGAATTTCCTCTACTGCCAAGATAAATTGTGTTTTTTATATAAGTCGAAAAACTATATGGTATTCCGTAAATTGGTTTCATTTCAAAGCCATCAATCCATCAATCATCGGAAATATTTGGGGCCAGTTGAATTCCTTTTTTGTAGTATCACGATTAAAATCATAAGAGTAATATTTATAAGAAATATTAATTTCACCACCACGACTTGAAATTTCTAATCCATCAACTCTAATTACTATATGTAATCCGTGATCCATTCGCAAATAAAAATCAATATCTCCATATCTATTGTTTTTCATTGTAAAATTATATTTCATTTTTTCTTCTTCTGACCATCCCGGAGTCGTTCCCAAATAAGCAAGCACAGGGGTTATATTCTCTTGTCTTAACTCAGCATCGTAATTTTGCTCACACTTTCTTATATAAAACTCTTTGAAATGTGGGTGAGCGATATCTCTTATTATAGGATCTGCCGCTAATTTTTCTCTAACTGATTGTTCGCTCATTCTAATAAATTATAAAGTACAACCATTTTATCAATTTTTTCTTTTGTAATATCTTTAATGGAAATTCCCTCATCAAAAGAGAGGTATTTATTGGAAACAATCCACTTGTTATTTATATAAGAAAAAAATACATCATTAATATAAAGCCTTTGTATGTCTTTATTCTCCGTCGAATGAAATGTATGATCATCGCGAATACAAGAAATAAACTTCTTTAATGTTTTACTATCGCTATAAAAATCACGTTTTAATACTGATTGGCAATAAATACAATTCATCTTTAATTTCGCATTTCCTTGATGTCTTATCTATTTCAAAGCCTAGATACTATTAGTGTATTTTTTAATAAAGCCAATATACAAAGAAAAAACCTCAACAGTAAATGCTTGAAGTCTATAATTTATTCCATAATTTTTATTAATAACCATAAAAACATCGATACTCTTGAATATTGGTTAATTGATAATCCAAAAATTAATTCAGATATTATCTCTTTTTATATTGAAACGGCTGTAAAACAAGATATTGGCATTCACAGGTTTGCTAAAAAATTTGCTGGTTCTCAATATACATCTCTTTCTAATGAGGAAATTATAAATATTAGCAAACTATTAGAGACCTATTGCCCTTTAATAATTTTAGATATTCAGAAAAATTTAATTAAAAACGGAAAATATTCTGCATTATTTACTTTTTTATCTGAACTTTCCGGAGCCGATAAAAAACAAGCAATATTAGAATTAAATGAAAAATCTAAAACATTTCCAACGATAAATAAAATTATGGTAAATTTACTTGATGAATTTCCAGAATTAAAGAAACTAAAAACATTAATTTAGTTATAATTTAGTTTCTCTGGCTTGACCTTTATATCTTCTAATGTCTGCGGAACACTATCTTGACCACCATTAAAACTTTGAATTATTATTTCGGCTTCGTTATATCCTAATTTAAAGGCAAACTCTTTTAAAAATTTAGAAGCTTTAATGGCATCCTCATTTGTTTTTGGAAAAGAATGTAAATTCCATTTGTCTTTCGGGCGATTTTTCTTAAAGATAGCTAATACCATTTTATTTAGTTTCCTTATTTTATTGAAAATGATTTACCGCAGCTACAACTTTTTTCTTCTTGTGGATTATTAAATACGAACTTTTCTTCCATTAAAGATTTCTTATAATCAATAACTGTATTATTTACATAGACTATACTTTTATTATCTACAACTAACATAAATCCTTCTTGCGGAAAAGTCAAGTCCCTATCGGTAATAAGTATGTTTTCAAACTTTAAAACATATTCTAACCCCGAACAGGATCCGCCTTTTACACCAAAGCGAACTACCAAATTATTCGTTAGTAATTTTTGTTTAAATTCTTTGGCTGCTTCTAGTGTAATGGAAATATTGTTCATCGTAGTAATGCAAAAGTTTTAATTAAATTATCTATCTTATTTTTGTTTAAATCTTTTATTGAAAATTCAATTTTATTTTCGTGATGATAAAAATATTTCATATTACTATCACTAGTCAAGGTTAATAATAAGCTATTACCATCATCATTAATAATATCAAAGTAAGTATAATCTCCTACTATTTGAATTCTATGATCTTTTTTATCGTGCACATCAAAAAGAATTGCAAGCGTGGTAGGAACAACAAACTCTTCTTCACAATAAAAACATTTCATTTTAATAATTTAATCATCCTAATTTTTTTAGCCAATTCATCTTTAGAAAGAATTATTGCATCAGATTTATTAATTTTAAATAACCACGACCCATCAATATATATAAATTGATAATCGATATCTTCAATAGAAACTCTACAATAATCATTAGCGTGAAAATGATGCGCATAATCATTAATATTATAATTAAATTCATTCTCATTACAATAAGGGCATTTCATTTTAATAATTTCATAGTTTTAATTTTTAGTAATAATTTTTCTTGTGTTAATTTTTTTAAGAAGAGAGTATCTGGGAACCCAAAACTCTCCCACCCATCATTCTTATGAAATCTAAAATAATATTCAACATCACCCATTGATACTCTTAAATAAGAAAGTGGAATATAATAATGTTCATTATCGTCTGTACACATTTTATATAAATTAGATAAATCTCGCTCACAAATTATACATTTCATAATAAAATCATTAATCTAATAACTCGTTTAATTACTTTCGGTGGATCAACATCTTCTTCAATATTAAAAAGTAAGGTATCTTTTATAACAAACCAATATCCTTTATTTATAGAAAATACTCCTTTTGAGAATATTTCAAATTGATTTTCAATTCCATTAAAGAAATAAATATAATTATTTTCCGGATAAAATAAATCGAAATGAATTGCATATACACAGTTTGTACATTCAATGCAGTTTTCTCTAAGATTACTTGTGGATAATGTTTTTCCACAAGAACAAACTGGCATGTTATTATTTTTTGGATATGATTTTATGTTCAATATAAATAACTTTCAAGTAGAGTAAGAGGTACGGTGCACGAATTTTGAAAAACCATAATCTCTTAGTACTACGCGTCCGTCAATTTCGCCCCAACTATCAATCTTATCTAGATCTCCCAATAACAAATCATTATCAAAAACAAGACTTGCAATAGACTTAAAAAATTCTGACTTCTCTACTTCACTATGGTTTTTTGGTAATGGCCAGTCGTCGCTCTCATTATTGAATTTGGAAAAGAGCGTTCCCATAAAATCCTTAAACGAATAGCCCATAATCTTTTCGAAGTCGTCTTTGGTAATCTTCTCATTATTTCGAACCACAATCCACTTTCCCTTTGCATCCGCTACTATCACATTGTTGGTGCAGGGTCTTTGGGCACCCGGCAACATCTCAGCGGAGTTCTGCGCAATACCCTTATCGTTATGGGCAACTTTCAGGACTAATTGATCCGACATCTGGAAGACGGTGCGAGACGAGCCTTCACCGAGCCTCTCAAAATGATCGTCTGCAAACTTTACCCTATCCTCAAATTCCCTGATTTTGCTTAATTCTTCTAATATTGGATCGCTATTTTTAACTATTTCCAGCGAAGAAATAGATAATTGAGCCAGTTTATTGAAATGAGAAATCTGTTTGTAGAGAAGGGACATTATAGTAATATACCGATTTATTTGAGTATAGAGCAACTTTTAACTAAATTATTGATTGATTTCTCATTTAGTTCATCTATTGATTTTATTTTAATACTTGATAAATAATCTTTCCAATAGAAAACATTATATTTTAAACTATTTTTATCAAAAACAAAAGTCAATGTGGGATATTCACCTGCGCCATCACAACCGACTACTAATTTATTATCAACCTGCCACTCGTGTTCAAAATGAGTTTCGGTTCTTGCTTGTTCGCATAATACTTCATTTATTGGCTCTTTCAATAAATTTTTGCAATAAGGACAGGTTTTCATTTTAATAAATTGGCCAGTTTAATTATTTTTTTAATCCTAACTAAATCAATAAGGTCTTGATCGGAAAAAGTCAAGTGCCCTAAAATTTTTTCCATTTTCATATTGTCATGATATGTCCAATTATTTTCTGCTAATTTTATAAATAATATTGGTTCTTTATCAACAAAAATAGTCAAACAATCACTTCTTAATAAATAATTAAACCACGGATAATGAACCGGTATATAATTTAAGCATTTTTTTCTACTATTCACATAACCAGAACCATATGACTCTAGCTCATCAAATTCTAATTCACATATTATACATCTTCTCATTTTAACAGCCTACATAATTTTAGAATTTTATTAACCTCTTCTATATTAAATTCATCTATTATTTTTATTAATTCACGATTATGGTCTGTAATTTTCCAAGATCTATTATTTAATCTATCAACGCTAATAAAAATTATGGTGTTGTCAGGAATATAAAAATCTATAAATCTATCATAAGAATAATAATGATTATCACCACTGCAATAATAATGTTTAACTCCGCCGTGGCTCTCTGCTCCGGAAAGTTCATCACCACAATATATACACTTCATTTTAATAACTTATTTAAATTAATTAAATTATCTATAGTTTTTCTGTCAAGAATATCTATAGTTCTAAATATAAAACATCCGGCTGTAAGCGTAGGCGAGTTTGACATTTCCCAATTTTTATTTGGTACATTATAATTAAAAAATAAAGTTCCCGCGTTATTAGGCAGATAAATGTCAATAAATACGAAGGCTTGAAAATAATGATCACTCCTTAAACAACTATCAGAATTACTATTGCAGTATGGGCAGTTCATTTTAATAACTGATATATTCTCATATATTTATCAAATTTTTGTTTATCAAAAATATCAAATGACATTGATTTTATCAAAGGAAAACTTCTAGTTGCGTCATAAATTTTAATTTCTTTGGTGTCAAAATAAATATAAACATATATATTTGAATTTTTTCCACGAACAACTACCCGATTATTATTGATTTCATACCAGTGATCATCTGTAATATGCGGACCCTCTTTCAAACCACAATAGGGACATTCTACATATTCAAATATATTTTTTATTTTATTTAAAATATTCAAAGGACAGGTTTTCATTTTAATAAAGGATAAAGTTTTATTATTTTTTTAATTTCTTCAATGTCAAATGATTTTGATGTTTTTATAAAATCAAAATTAGTTCCGAATATATGAAAATCATTTCCATCTATTATATTCACTTTAATAGAAAAATCTTTTATATAAAAATCTATGTAGACATTTTTTTTATAGCAATGAGATATGTTTATAGTATCACCTCTGTTATTACAATATGGAGTTTCAGATGCGGATGTTTTTCTTAATTCTTCGCCGCAATAAATACATTTATCTTTCATAATTAAATTCCAAAATAAAAAGAGCCCAACATAAAAATGCAGGCTCCAAAAAAACAATTAAGTTTTATTTAGGTTTAGAGTAATGACTTAACTTTCGCCCAAGCTTGACCCGGAAGAGCATAAATAAATGCAACCGCCGTATCAACAAAAGAAATAGGCTTAACAAATTTATCATAGACGAAAAGTGAAGCCACAACAACAAGACCGAGTTCAATTAAATCTTTAAACATATTAGTATTCTCCTTTAATTAAATGAGAAATTATTCCAAACAAATAACCTTTTTAAATCTCTCTACTAATTTATTAATTTCGCGGTCATAATCATCATTTACCGGCAATCCATAATGGGGAATAGAAAGTATTTTTTCCCAGCCAGTTTTATATTTGTTAATATAAAAGTTAGTTTCATCTTCTGAATGACTGCCAACGAAATATTTCATTCCCTTGAAATCGAAATAAGATTGATATGAATAAGCAAACCACCAATTATCTTTTAATAAAACTGAATTAAGTCTAAATCCATAACATTTAGTATTTACACATTTATATATTTTTCATCTCCACTTGCTCCATAAAAATAACCCGGATCTATTAAATAGATTTCATTACACATTAAACACTTCATTTTAATAACTCATATACTTTAATGAATTTAAAAAATCTTTCTTCGGTATAATCTTCATCCATTAAGAATTTAAACTCTAATTTATCAGAATATTTAAACAAAAGCTTATCGCTAAATACAACTATATTAGATCCATAATTTGGATATTTTATACTAAATTTACCAATTTTTTTATGATAATATCCTCCCCAATAACCAATACCACATTTACAATTAATAAATGATTCCTCATATAATTTTTCTCCGCACAAACACTTTTTAATCATTGCAACAGCTCATGAAGTTTAATAAAATAAAGAAATTGTTTTTCCGATAAATTCCAAATATAGTTTTGATCGGGCGGCAATTCAATTATAACCCTTCCTCCCATGAAAGTTTCTTTTTTATCATATTTTATAATACGAGTTCTAAAATCCCAAGATCCATATGCAGCCTGAAACAATCCGTTATTAAAAAATTTTGTATATTCTTTTCCCCAATAAAAAACATTACATTTTTCACAAACATAGTTCCAGCCCAACTTACTAATAATAGTATTATAATAACTGTTTTCTGTACCCAGCAAACACAAACCGTCCTCTTTACATACGGGGCATCTATTTTTCATTTGATCATACTTTTAATCGGTTCAAAACTAACCCTGTGTTCATTACAATAGCCGAACTTTTTAAGCGCTTCTAAATGTTCTTTTGTTGAGTAGCCTTTGTTTTTACCAAAGTTATAATTAGGATATTGTTTTCCTAGTTCAGTAATATATGCATCTCTTTCAACTTTGGCCACCACACTTGCTGCCATTACTTGAGGAACTAAACTGTCGGCTTTGGGAAGAGATACAACTTCAAGTGTATTAAACTTAAAGTTCATATTACCATCAAGAACGACCAGGATATCATTTTGTAATTCTTCATATGGCGTAGGTTGCTTTTCAATTAATCTTAATAGTGTACGAGTATAAAGAAATGCCAATAATCCATGTAAATTATTTTTGAACATCTTTGGTATTTTTGCTGTATTTGGATGATCAAATTGAACTGAATATGAATTATTTTTAATTAGAGACGGATATAAAAAATTTCTTTTCTTCTCTGATAATTGCTTGCTATCATTTAAACCTTCCAGCATCCATTCTTTCGGAGCCATGTAAGCACACACATACACATCCCCGCAAAGACTTCCCGTGCCACATTCATCAATTCCAATTATGTATTTCTTATTGGAATTTTTTATTTGCTCTAATGTTGTCATGAAATAAATTGGGGCTCTCGATCATATGAAGGAGGGTACAAGGGATGCATCGAAAGCCCCAAATCCTTTTTATTCTGTTGCTGGCTTGACTCTAACAACCTGATGGCAAGTTTCACATCTTGGTCTTTCATCAATGTGTTTTGGTTTTCCACCTTTAAATACGCCGCCATTCCTGCCTTTTTCTATTTCAACTCCGGGATAATTTCTAACAAGCGTAGGAACTAAACCATTTGCCATTGAAATTTGTACGCCCGTCTCAGCAATTACTTTGTCAATAATATCATGGAGAGTTACTCTTTCTCCGTTCTCAAGCCCATCAAGTATCTTGTTAATTGATTCCGAAATTGCGTTTATTGAATTCTGCGTTGAATCTGTAATTAATGAATTTTCTGACATGATTTCCGATACACTCCTAATGCAACAGGGGGAGACGACTACCGTTCCACCGATTACAGCTACAACATAATCACTGCGTGGAGGGGGTCAAGGGGGAGTGTGAATGCTTGATTACAGTTTGTTTAGAGTGGTTTATTTAAGCAGGGCAAATATATTAGTATAATCTTTCACGATTTTATATTGCATTCCGTTTTTTAACTTTGTGCTTTCAACTTTTACATAAGAGTAATAAGAGTCTGGATCATTAATATATAAATATTCTTTATATAGCGGCTCTAGATTTGAATACAAACCATATATTGGAATTATATCTTTTCCAATAACTGTATCTTTTCTATGAGAAATTGTAAAATATATATTATTCATAACAATATCATTACATCATAATAATCTTTTACTACTAAATAACTGCGATGATACCCATTATATATTTTAATTTCTACCCCACAAATAGTAAAGATTGTATTTTTGTGAGATTTTTTTAAACCTGCTATAGTTTTAACGGCAGTATTAATATCATCAAAACAATCCCAGGGGTCAATATATTCGCCAACTTTTACTTTATATCTAGGGGCAATAACATATATCATAGCAATATTGAATAATCTTTTAAAATTTTAAATTGAGCAAGTATAAAATTTTTATGTTCAATATTTTCCAATTTACATATTTTGGTGTTTAAAGTCCAGCTATTTTTATACCTGTTATAATAACAAATAGCACCATCAATATCTGAACATAAATATACTATTTGACCATTTATATTTCTAATAGTACCATTAATTATTGAGGCGTCATTTCTAATTATACCATATCTTATAATTGGTTTTTTCATAATAATATTGAATAGTCTCTAATAATTTTATATTTTTGGTATTTATTGTTTTGTGGCAAGCATTCCACAGAACATACTGTTAAATTTATTGGCGGCGAAAATTCAGAATAATGTCTTTTTTGAATATTTAAAAGAGCCAAAATATATTTAAAATTACTATTATATCCATAAGGCATATAATTACTTAATATTATATTACCCGGAATAGCTATATCTAACGGAATTATAATATAGTATTTCATAGCAGTGTTGAACAATCAAATATAATTAAAAATTTTAAATTTGGGCTTGTCTCATAACAATCTGTTTTACATAAAATAAAATGACTTAAATAGTTATATTTTGATACTCTAATTGCGGTATCCAAATCATACCAATAATCATATATATGATCTTGATTTATTCTATTGCCAACAATTGCAAATGGCTGTCTTACTAAACAATATCTAATATCTTTCATTTTAATAAATAATGTAATTTAATTTTTGTTAAAATCTTATCGTTGTCTAAATAAAAATTATCAGAAACATCAGAAAGACATATCAAATAATCATCAAAACCACAATCTTGTTCCTTGCTATTTTCATATATCATAATAAGATTATGACTATGTTTTGTATTCTTCCATATAATTATTTGATATTTTGAAAAATATCTACAAAAACCATAATTAAATATTAATTTTATATACTTTAAACTAATATCTCTTTTTGGCAAATAAATAATTCCGCAAGAACACTCCTTATCATTATTTTTATTTTTTCTTGGTGTTAATAGAAATCCTTTTCCACATAAGCATTTCATTGTAATATATTTACTGTTTTAATTATTTGTTTAATTCTATCTTCATCTATTTTGTCAGAAAATAAATGTTTATACTCTATATTAAGATCAATTGTTTTATTATCCGCATAAACATTATCAATAATAGAAATTCGCCCATTTTCAATATACCATATCAAAGTATAAAATCCGACATCTTTTTCATAAAAGGATTCTTGAACGCCATAAGAAAAATGATAACAATATCTTATACCACAAGAACATTTATATTTCTCTTCACCCTCATATTCAAAATAAGGCTGATGAGAAGATTTATATATCATTTCTTTATTACAAAGGCAATTCATTTTACGAGGCTTTTTCATTGTAGGATTGCGTGCGTTTTAATAAATCTTTCTATTTTCGAGTCGGTTATATCATTGTCTGTTAATAACCAAATATGACTATTATTTAAACTAGCTAAACCATATACGGGCATATTAGCTTCTACTGAATTTATTGAAACTTTTATATATGAATCAATAGAAATTTTCTGTGTAGTTGGAAAATATTTTATTTCATATTTCCCAATTGATTTAGTATAATGAAAATTTATCCCATCTCCATCGTGGTAGTGAATTCCGCACGAACAATCAAAATAAGAATAAAACCATTTTAAATTATCTAATATGATATTTTCTATACCACAAAGACATTTCATTTTATCTATCACCATTTAAACCATAATGTACTTTAATTCCACATATACAATATCGCCATCCATATGATATGTCTGGTATCGAAATAACATTAGAACAAATACATTTAATAGTTTTCATTTTAATAAGTTATAGTAGAAGCAGATATTTTGCAAATTTTTCTTCGGTTAGGCTTGGATCAAAAATTAAATTAAATAATTCACTTGGCAAGTAATAATATTTATCGCTATATTTTACTTTTTCATATTCTCTATAATAAAATTTACCATTAGACTTGAAATAAAATAAACTATATTTTCCAATAAATCTTGAATTATATCCTCCGTCAGAAAGAAGGTGGCAGTTTTGACAACGATTGATGCCAGATGTATTCTGGTAATTACAGCAAAGGCATTTCTTCATTTTAATATACTAGCAAATTTAATTATAGAAAGAATTTTATCATAAGTCAAATTCAACATATCTTGCTTTGACATTATAATTGTAGAAATAATTCCGTTGTCTATATGTTTTTTATTGAATTGCGCGGGATATATTGAAATTCCGCCGCCATGAACCAAAGTGAAATAAACAATATAATCTTCATAATATTTATAAAAATTACCACGACCATTTAAAAACATACCACACTTACATTGATCCCAAATAATATTTACAGCATTAGAAGGAACCACCTCTTCACAAAGACATGTTTTCATTTTAAAAGTATCATGGTTTTAATTTTTTGTTCAGTTAAATCGGTGCGAGTAAGAATAGAAAGATCATCAGAAAAGTGATATCTGTTATATCTACCATCACGATCAATATCATCAGTATTGCAAACATAGACTGGCGCGGTATTCCATTCGTCGTGATGCAACTGATACTTGCCTACCGTCCGTGTATAATAATAACCGTAATCGTTAGAGTATCCATTGTGTAATCCACATTTTTGACAATCAACAGACCACGACCCATATTTACCATCGGCGTGATTATCTTGATTGCATAGGCAGGTAAGACGGGTCATTTATTTTGAAATTAAAAAAAACAAATTCCCACAACACATTATAATGTTATGGAGATTCGTAAAATCAATTACAGCTTTTCGTTTCTCAAATGAAATACTCTTCCGACTGGTGGTTTAAAAGAAGGATTATGAGAGGTGATAAGCCAAACATATTCTGTTTTCTTATTAAACTTAGTACTTTTAAGCTCCGTATCTGCAAGGTATCCGTCAGTAATTATAATTGCAATATCCTGCTCGCCAAAATCATCTTCGTAATGATTTAATGTTAATGATATCTCAGTTCCGCCACGCCCATGAACTTTGGCTTTCTTAATATCTTCTGTTTTTGCCTTCTTAATCTTAACTGCTTCATTAGGATAATAAGAACTGTCAAAAGGCAACAAAACCCCTTCACCTTTTTCATCTATCACTTGGAGTTGACTCAAGCCAAAAGAAATGTCATCACCACTCATGCTTCCGGAGCAATCATAGATCGCTATAAAGTTAATAAAGTAATCCCTCTTCTTTGGATTCCATTGTCCAGTAAATAGTGGCCTTGACTTCGGACGATTCCAGTCATTTTTGCCGTAGCCCTCGCGTTTCTTACGAATAATATTACGAACAATGTCCTGCCAAGTAATAGTTGGGGCCACCAATTCGTTCAATTCATCTGTCAATCCGCCTGGAATACGACCCGCCATCTTTCGTGCGTTATCAATGGCTTCAGAAACTCTTTTAGCCATTTCCTCCTCACTTACATCGCTATCCATGTGTTCATCCATCAAATCTCCAATGATAGGATTTACATATTCTCCATCACCGCATTCATCACATTTTCCGTCAGTTCCGCAACCTTGTCCTTCTTCATTGCCACAAGATCCGTCGCCACAAGATTCACCCGGTTGATCTCCGCACGATCCATCTGGTTGTTCTCCGCAAGAATGTCCTTCTCCGCCTTCTCCCGGTTCCTGTCCTTCGCCTTTACCCTGACCAGATCCTTCTTGTCCTTCCTGATCAGACTTTTCGCCCTTACCAGATCCTTTTCCTTGGCCTTCTTCTTTGCCGTGTTCATGTCCTTCACCACCACAACAATGGCCCGGCTGTTCGCCCTGTTCCCCTTTGCCTTTTCCGCCCTTCTCCTTACCTTTTTCTTTGCCTTCTCCGGGGTTTGATCCGCCCGCCTCTTGACCAGGCATACCGGGCATATCTTGATCACCCTCGCCTTTTTCATTTTTTGCTTTTTCCTCTGCCTCTTTTTTTGCAGCTTCGGCTTCCGCTTTTCGTTTTTCCTTGACCTGTTTTTCTAATTTCTTATACTCGTCAGGTTTTTTGTACATTCCCATTTTACCGCATTTGGGACATTTTGGAATCATACTCAACAAATGTGAATAGACATTTTCTGGTCGTTTCATATCTGGTGGAAGAGCGGCATCCGCATAATACATTGGTGGCTTATCATCTCCGGGATGTTTGTATCCTGGATTTGCCGCCGCCTTCATAGACTCCATTGGATTAAAATGGGCTAATCGTGGTGGTGGATTAAATGGATCTTTCAAGAACTGTGAGTATTCATCAAGCGTAATATATTCGCCCAACTCTTTCGTAAATAATTTTTCGTAGTCTCTAATCTCACGGCATTTCAAATCGTCCATAACCGTATAATTAACACGATAGTCGACTGCAATATTCCAAAGACCTGGCAAACGAGATCCTCTTCGTGTTGGATGCATAAAAATTGCATGCCAAGCTTCGTGCGCAATAACAAACCGTAATCCAACTCGGCTCAATTTGTTAACGAATTCTGGGTTCCAAAAATATCTTAAACCGTCCGTTGCAGCGGTTGTTAATGCTCCGCGTTTTCCTAATGATTTACGAAATGCCTTTTCTTCTTTTGACATTTCGGGAACATCTTCTTTTTTCATTGTTCCGGCTTTGACTTGTTTATCAAAATCTTCCCAGATTTTCTCATACTCATTAAGTTGAAGCGCATTAATATCACAATAATGCTTCAATGGAAACACCAATTGGAAAACAAGATTATCTCCACCTAATTGTGATCCCAAAGTTTTATTGTCATATCCCAAAGAAAGTTCTGTAAAAATAGAAGAAAGCTTGTCCTGTGCTTTTTGTACTATTTTTCCGATTTCTGGATTTGTTGATACGCCGAGAACGCCTGAAAATTTCATTGGTTTTATCCTTTTATTTGTGGGAAAATGACCACTTACCCATATAACATAAACATAGGCAGGCAGTTGTCAAGGGGGTGATTTGCTAGTCTTTAATAAAGATTATTTTAATAAATTAAACATTTTAATTAGTTTGTTAATTTTATCTGGTGATCTTTTAAATAATAAATTTTCTATATCATTAAATGAAATAACATTAATAAAAGCACTTTCATAATTATCGTATTTTTCATATATACTAATTGTTCCAAACGGTTTGCGCATATGACGATACTCTATACACAATTTATCATATCTAACTTCAAATCTTATTAGCCCGTTTAAATCAAAAAGTAAAAAACATTCGTTATTACATAAATGATGAATATTTGATCTGGCTTTATCTTTTTTAATTTGAGTAGAACATATTGGACATTTATGATCCAGATAATCTAATAATGATTCAGTAGTTAATTCTTCTAATTTCATAGTAATAATTTTAATCCATCTAACTTTTCTGCCAATTGTTTCCCCGGCAATAAAAACTGACCAAGATCATCTAGGCTCATATTTTCTAAAATAATTGGGGTTGTTTTTTCTTTTGAATTGTTGGAATACCAAATAATAATTTTTTTAGTCATAGACAAATACCACATTACTATTTTATTTTTAGCGTCAAAAACATCTATTTTTAAATGCGGGGTTTTACTAAAAAAATTAAAAGATATCTCCGTATGATCTTCTACACAAAATAAATCATCTACATGAGCTAGTTCATCGGTGGAAAATATCATTTCTTCTTTACATTCCGGGCAAAGATTTCCAAATTTTTCTATATATTTTTTTATCATTGTAATATTACAAATCTATTAAAAGTTTCTATTAATTTATCGGGCGGAACAGAAAAATATTTAAGCATATTTTCTAGTGGAAATACTCCAATAGATTTTGCTTCAATCCTTAAAACATTATTTTTAATCAATCCATAATCAATATTATACTTTTGGGGAATTATAGCGTCATATATTAAATATAATGGATCTTTTGTGGTATGTTCCTTAATGACAAAATAATGATATCCATTGCCACATGTAAATTTTTGATCTGAAACATTCAATAGAACATTGCCACAAGGGCATTTTCCATTAAAGTAATTAATTAAATTCATTGTAATAACAAAGCCATTTTAATCAGAGATTTTATCTTTGTTTTATTGAAATCTTTTTCTTCAAGAGAACAATTTGTGTTTCTTTGTTTAAAGAATAAAGTCCAGCACTTATTCTCTAATAAATAAAATGTTATATTTTTATATTTACTGTCATCATAGAATTCTAAATAATAATTTTCGGAATAAAAATGATCATAGCCCGGACAAATATGATGATTTTTACCACCGCCCATTTCATTATTACAATAAGGACAAGTCATTTTATTCACCAAAATAAAGGCCCGACCCCAACTTTTTACGTTGAGATCGGGCCATATTCTATTTTAAGTTATTAAGCAATATTGAGTTTATTGCTAATGTCGTTGATGATATCTTCCCACTCAGGAACTTCATCTAATCCTGCTTGAACCGTTCGTTGTAATCCAATTTGGCTTCTAACTGCAATCAAAGTCATTTCTGGATCAACATTCTTCAAGAACCGTGCAACTACTTTGGTAATAGCTGGAAGCTCCTTCTTTTTCTCATTCTTCTCTAACATCTCATCCAATGCACGAGAAAGACGTGAGCAAATAATCATGCAGCAAACAATCTTCTTTCCTGGTTCAAAAGCCTCGAATGCTTTTGATTCCTGCCCCTTCATAATTTTTTCAATCTCGGGAAGAAGAACTTGGTAGTGCTTGAAGTAAGAATCGAATTTCAATGAAGCACTTCGACCAACACATCCGGCAACCTTTGTAATTAAAAGATCGACTGGCCACTTCTTTTCCTCACCGAAGTTAAGAATTTTAGAAGTATTTTCCCAACCACGAGGAGACGCATCACCATATAATTCACCAGCTTCAACTTCTCCCATAAGTTCATCTGGGTGATCTGAAATAAAGGCCGTGACCGATGGGTGAATTTTTCCTGATCGAGCTGCCCAATCCAACCATTGAGTAGTCGTTGTATTCATAATATACTTCTCTGCACGATCGAGAAGTGGAAGAGCGGGTCGTGCTCCACCCTCAGCTTGGAAATTTCCTGTCATTAGAACACATTTAAGGTTCGGAAGTGCCCTACCATTAACCGTATGGAACTGTGTAAGTTCAAGTAGTGAGGCGAAAATATCAGAACTTGCCTTATCAACTTCATCTAAAAGGAGAACACATGGAACATCCCCTTGAATAAGATATTTGAAATATTCAGGAAGAAGGAATGAAATAAAATCCTTGTCCTTCGAATCCATTATTTTGGGAAACCCAGAACAATCCGTTCTTTCGAGCGTACTTGCGTTAAGGTAAATCTCCTTACATTTCATAGACTTAATCACTTCTTTCATAATGATCGTCTTGCCGCTTCCTCGCCGCGCCATCAAATAAATATTTGATCCAGATTCAATTGCTGCCCGGACAACATCCTCCGTTTGTCGTGATGTTAGTGTTGTAAGGTTAAAATCTGAATGTGCCTGCTTTGCTTTTGACATGTGAATATTCTTTCCTATTTTATGTGGTTGACAACATTACAATGAGTTGGGTTCTAAACTTTATTTATTACTTATAAGGGCAATATAGATATGGGTAGTGAAGAAACTTTTAAACATCATCTCCGCTAAATCACAACCGCCCTCTTACCACATCAACATAACGATTCGAGTATCGGTGTCAAGTGCCCACCCGAATACTCTTTCAATTGATACTTTTCTTGCCCTTTTGGTTCTTAATTAAATCAGCATACTCGCCCATATCTTCTTTTATCCTAGAGGATTTGCTTTTCTTCATATCCTTAACTTCTTTGGCAAGTGCTTTATTAAATGCCTCTAAACTTTCTGGTGGAAAATCAATAAAAACCAACTGATCATTTAATTGATCATAAAGTTTTTTATAGTCTTTATTTGTTTCCTCTTTTACAAGTTTTAATTCCGCCAAGATTTTTTGTTCTCTGCCATATTCTTTTAAATATACAACCAAAAGTAATACCGCAACGGAGATAATTAGGATTGAGAAAATACCGAAAATTGCAATTGGCCATGTCATAATTTATGTTTCCTTTATAATAGTAATGATAGTGTCTTATATTTTTTAACTAACTGATCGTATGGGACTAAAAATGATTTAAACTTTTCGAAAGAGCAATTTAAATTACCCATATAATTCATTCCAAATCGTAATAAATTATTTTTCCAAAGTAATGAAATAGAGTTGTTATTATTTGGGTATTGATAACCAATGCTACCGTTTCTACCAATAGAAAAATGGTGCGCGAATGGGACATCACCAAAACTATGCTCACAAAAATGAGAAACATAATCATTATCAGGAGAATAACTAAGTTTTCTTCCGCAAGGACACCTATGATTTAATTCTTTAGCGAAATCAATCATTTTAATAAATCGTAAGTTTTAAAACTCTTATAATAATTATGGTATTTCGTTTTTATTACTTTTTTTATAGATTCTTGCATCTTTATATTAAATCCTTGATCTTCACAATATAAATAAAGACCATATGCTACATTTTCTCTTTTTAAGGAGAATTGATTAATTTTTATTTCTAAAATTAACTCAATTAATTCATCTGGATTAAATTTAAAAATAGTATTTACTAATGCTTTGGTTGTGTTCATTTTAATAATAAATATGTTATATATTTTTTATAAATATCCGGATGGTGGTTTTTCATAACAACCTTATAACTTATTATACAATATTGATCCAAATGATTTGCTGTAATATGTTCAAACAAACTTCCTATTTTATAGAATTTAATTATAAAATTATTTATATAATTAAATCCATCGACGCCGCACCCAAAATTACTATTTAATCTTGAATGTGGATTTGTCATATCATCTATTTTACACTGCTGGCACATTTTATTTTAATATTCTAAGTTTAAGCATTCGTTCATATTCTTTTTTAGAATATTTTACACCATCTAAATAATATATTTTATCTCCGTTTGCTTTTTCTATTGCGGCGCCGGAGTCATTATGAATTTGATAACCAGTGGGACTAGATCTATTGTAGTTATAATAAATTACATCACCAGGATATAAATCAAAACACAAATCACTATCTTGCATAGGCGTAAGAAATGCACCAAAATTCCATTTTGCTTTTTCACTCATTATTACTTTATAGCAGCCATCTTTGACATATAAACTATATGCTGAATTACCCGCAGTTATTTTAGTATAAATCATTTTAGCTTAACCATATCTTCTGGATTAACCCCCGAAGAAACATATTCAATTGTTAATCCAGTAAAACTTTCAACATAAGAAATGAAAGGTTTAATTTGTTCAATATTTTTTGCATCTTCCCAACCCGGCAAATCAATATAGGTTGGTTTTGCAGTCATAAGATCTGAACCACAATACATAGGTTTGTCATAGGCAGTGCAGACTTTAATTGATTTATGTCCGTTGAGAATGTCGAGTTTGGTGAAGATAAGGTTTGTTATGCCACCCTTTTCAATAGAATAATTTAGAGCGGGTAAATCTAATGCGCCGGTTCTTCTATTGCGTCCTGTAGTTGCACCAAATTCGGAGCCTTTTTCTCGAAGATTATTATCCATATCTCCAAAGTATTCAGTTGGAAAAGGGCCACCACCAGATTTAGTAGAATATGGTTTACAAATTCCGTAATTCTTTTCTGGCATAGCAAAAGCAAATCCGCCATCAATAATTCCAGCCAAAGAACATTGCCCAGAAGTCACGAAAGGATATGCACCAAAATTATAATCTAAAAGTATTGATTGGCTTCCTTCAAACAATAATTTCGATTCTTCAAAAATAGATCGTAATTCAGAAACATATTGAAAGCTAACACCAAGTTCTTTAAGAGCTAAAATCACTGGTGCATTATCAATTATAAGTGATCGTAATTTAGTTCCAACACGACCTATTTTATCTCTATATGCTGGCCCGACTCCTTTATTTGTGGAGCCAATATGTTTGTTCTTTTCTTTATCTTCTTGAACGTGTTTATCAAAAACAATGAACGCATCAGGATCCACAATAATATTTTTGGCAGCATTAGGAAAAATCTTTAATGTATCTTTAATTTCCGATAATAATTCTTCCGGATTGATTACCATACACGAAGAAAGAAATGCAAGATTGTTTGTAGAGAAATCAGCAGAAGGAATTAAGTGCCTGACAATTTTAGTTCCCTTATGATAAATAGTATGGCCCGCATTACTTGATCCTCCAGAACGAATTACAACATCAAAGTTTTTAGAAAAATGATGAACTACGGCTGCTTTCCCCTCATCACCAAAAAAATTTCCCCATACTGCAACATTCTTATCTGATAGTTTCATTCTTTTCCTGTGTCGAATTTTTTACTGCAACAATTTAAACATATTAATTTTTTTCTTAAAACTTCCATCAAATAAACTTTCTGTTGGCAACCTAAATTTTTGCTCCACCCCATTTATATATATTGATCCTAATAGCATTCGATTAGAAAAATGAAATGATACACGGCCAGTTTTAATAATTAGACCCCAAAAACAACCATTTGGGGTAGAATAAAATAACTGGTATTCTGTTTCATTTTTATTTGAAATACATCTTATAACTCTTTCGAATGGAAATCTACTTAATGCCACATCACAAATGGGGCAGTATTTTATATCTGCTAATCTTTTAAAAATATTTTCCATTTAGCGCAATAACATAATTGTTTTTATTTTTTTCTTTAAATTACCATTAAATAAATCTTTTATTTTTATGTTTTCAAGGCTTTTTTCATTATGTTCTGTAAATCTCAAAAATACGCCTGTTTCGAAATTAAGATCAAGTTCATATCGATTACCGTTATGATAACCAAGATATAATTCTACTCTTGATGGATTATTCCGGCAAAATAACATTCTTGCGACTTCATTATGAATTGTTTCCCCACCACAAATAGGACATATTTCTAATTTTTTAATTAATTCTTTTATATTCATTTTAAGTTGGTGCTCCGGGCTGGAATTAAACCAGCGTAGGAAGGGTTAGAATCTTCTGCATAAATCATTCTGCCACCGGAGCTAAATCCTTTTATTTTTCCTTAAATGCAAGGGGTAAATTACTGCACAATTTTTTACTTGCCACTCCACACTCTAAACTAATGGCTGTAATACGATTGTCAAGATCAGGCTCACGAAAAATAGAAAGTTTTATTCCTTTCTCTTGCGCCCTTTCTATAAACATAACCATCTCTGTCTCGCCCGCAATGGAAAGCATACAAAGATAATTAGAAATTTCGAACCAACTCCTTGCTATTTCGTAATGCTCAAAACAAAAATGAATAGCAGCGTGCATACCTTGAACTGCTTGCTGACCTATCTTTAAGTCCCGGCAAACAATAACAATTAATTTATCTCCTGATTGTATCTAATTCATTTCGCTACCCACATACTAATTCTTTCCAAAACAGTTTTTTTAATATCTACTACATTTGGTTCTTCCGTCTTTTTTATATAATAATGTTTCCATACTCCATTATCATGTATAGTTAAAATTCCTTCATAGGGCATTCCTTTTAACCACTCTATAATCTTAACTAATAAATCTGACCTAAACCATCCATAACTGCCCGTATGATATTTTATAATTTCTACTATTTTATTAGGACTTGGTTTCTCTGTGCATTTCTTTTCTAATTTAGAATAAGGAATACCACGAATAAAAGCATAAGCAAGCAAGTGATGTCTTGCTTCTTCCCTTAATTGTGTTTTAGTATATCGCAGTCCAATATACTTACTTGTTTGTTCCGCTGTATTTACCTTTTCCTTATTTATTTTGGAGCGGGTAAAAGAGATTTCCGCTTGTAATCCCTTGATTTTACTGATTAAAATTGATTTTTGTGAATTTGAAAATATTGAGTTATATGACATTTGATCTCCTGAAATTAATTGGTTGATATTATTTGGTTAGATAATACCAATTTCAGGAGGTGCTCTTGCGTTTGTTAGCTATAATGAATTCATAATATCTTTATAATTATATATCAGGGTATTCGGTAATTGATTATTGTAATATACTAAGTTTTTCGTATTTCTCTTTGGTTAAAATTACATAGCCTTCATCAATAGCTGATTTATGTAAAACCTTTATTGCATCATCTAATGATGTAAATTCAGTATAATTAAATTTTATGGCTTGCGGCAAATATAGCAACCAACAATTATTATCATTATGTTTTATAAATCCATATGAAACATAGTTATATTTTTTTAAACTATATGAAGTAAAATTTAATTTGTGATAAATAATTAGAATTTTATCTTTCATTGTAATATATTTAGTTTGTTAAATTTTTCTAAAGTAATTATAGTATATCCTTGTTCTATGGCTTTTTCATGCATAAAACTCACGGCCTCTTCACTAGTATAAAAGCTCACCGGCGAACCTTCTGGAAGTTTATATACCCTAAATGCATTATTTTTAAATACCATAAATGTAAAAGACCAATCATCCATATGTCTTAAACTATAGGTGCTAGACGGGCGCTTATGATGAATGACTAGAATTTTTCTCATATGTTATTTTTGCGAAAATAAATTACTGACCAAATAGCAAATCTCATTTCATCTGGAGAAATTTTCTCACCACGAATCACATTGCAATCATTACAACATGGGACCACATTATCAATAGTATAGCCTTTGTCATTATCTAATCTATCTAAGCCGCCAGTTCTAATTTTTTCAGATAGAGTATTTCCATTATTATTATCACAATAATAACAAATATTATTTATTATATTTAAATATTCTATTTCTGATAGTTTCCATTCTAATTTTCTTTTTTTTGCTTTACTTTTTGATTTTGAAAATCTGCCCGATTTAGTTTTTAAATTTGTTTTAATATAAACAGTATTTATTTTAACTAAAATAAAAAGATCGGTTTTTAAATCAATTGAAGAATTTCTAAAAAATATTAGATTTTTTATGAAAATTTTCATTTCATCTGTTGTTAGTTTGTCCGCACGAGATCCATTACAATTTGAACAACAAGAAACAACATTATCAATAATATATCCTTTTGAATTATCTATTCGATCTAAACCCGTTCCACTTGCATCAATAGTGGTTCCAAATTCATTATTACAATAATGGCATGGTTTCTGTATTAATTTCAAATATTCTTTTTCTTTTATATTCCACTCTAGTTTTCTTTTCTTTGCTCTAGTTTGTGATGTTTTAAACCTTCTTTCTGGTTTTCTTGCCAGAGAGTTTGCATGTTTTTTTATTTCTTCACTATTATTAATATAATATCGTTTAATATATTTAGATATTTCTTCTACATGTTCCATCGCATAAATTTTTTGTTGTTCATTTCTATATTCACTATTATTTTTATTATAATTTCTTTTTCTTTTTAAAACTTTTTCACGATTAACTGTATCATATTGTTTATTATGGGCAATGATTTTTTTACTATTTTTAATATAATAATTTTGATTATATCTAGTTCTGCACTTATATTGCCCGCAAGTATGTAATTTATTTATTACACAATTATCGCAACAACATATACATACTAATTCTTTATTTTTCATATATCAATTATAATTGGTTTATTTACTGGCTGATATTGTTCATTACAAGAGGAGGCATTAACGAACTGTATTCCATATTCTATTTTGATGTTATGACTAGCATGAATGTGCCCAAATAGGTGTGCTTTCAAATTTGGCAATTCCAAAACTCTTTCAAGTAAATCTTGACAACCAACGTTCTCATATCCGCCAACGGCAAAAGAGTGTCTCGGTGCTTCATCTAATATTCCATATGGAGGACCGTGTGTGATTAAAACGTTAGTATCATCCGGTATTTGACTCCAGACTTTTGCTATTGCTTCTCCACGATGAACATTAAAACTCCATGCATGAAAAAATGGTGTGATAGGAGATCCCCAAAATTTAATCCCGTTTATAACAATATCGTTATTTTCAAGATAGGTTGCTGATTTTTCTATTAATGCCCGGGCTTGTTTTTTCTGGTGCACCCTCTCAAAACACCAATCGTGATTGCCTGAAATGATCAACTTATTCTTATGGGGCAGTCCGGACAACCAATCAGAAAAATCTTCAATAGTGCTTAATTCCCCATTCATAGTTATATCGCCACAATGAATTAAAACATCCCCATCAGGAATTTCTAATTTTCTATGGTGGCGATGCGTATCAGATATAGCGACAATTCTCAAAATTCATTCCTTTTGTTTGCCAAAATGTTTCCAACTAAAATAAATAATTTCCCATAAATTCACCGGCCAAAAAGTTAAAGTCGTCATAAACAAATTAATCAAAAATGACATATCAATTTTTTCTTCAACTTCTCCATCATTTCTAACTCCAGCGCAAAATCCAGTAAATATAGCAGCCATACCAAATCCCATACCAAAATATAATAATGGCTCAAAGAAAAACATCAAGCCGCCCAATATTGATAAGAGAAAGTATAATACCTGAAAAAACAAATTAGGTTTATTTAATTTTCGATATCCCGAAAAATATGCAAGAAGAACCAGGAATACAATTTTTAATAATAACATTTTATATCTTTCACAATAGAATTTTTAGTTTCTCTGATTGTTTTTTATTTAATAAAAAATATTTATTTTTTAATTTCAAATCTGTTTCTGCTAAAACTTGATCTATATCAGAATATGATTTCATATTATTTGTTCTAAAATTGTGATATCTTTTATCAATCAAACAAAAATGTAATCTTTCTTCTACAACAAGATTATTAGCATTTATTCTAAAAAAATTAAGGCAATCCCCACTATTCAATATAACTGCTTCTTCTTCCCAATATAAAAGAACTTTTTTCATTTTAATAAATCAACATACCTAACTTGTTTCTCACTAGTTAATAATAACCAACCATCTTTTTCTAATTCGGCATCAATTTTTTCTTTGGCTTCTTTTATTGAATTAAATCTCTTAATAAGATAAGAACAAAAATAACTATTGCCTTTAAAATAAAAATTAATTCTGTCATAGGAATATACTTCAAGGCTTCTTCTAGACCATACTATTCCCCTGAGCGAACTTCTTTTTAGCTCCCAAGGTAATAGGCATTTCATTTTAATTATGCCACTCATAATAATAGTAAATATTTCTTGGCTTGCTGTTCGGTTAGTAAAATATATCCCCTTTTAATTAATCTACAATCTGTTTCTTGCATTGCTTCTTCTGGCGTATTAAATAGTTCAAGAGGAACTTCCAATTTATAATCTGCCATATTTCCACGATATCTATTAGCGTATGTCATCCACACAGAAAATTGTTCGTATCCTTTTAATGGAAATCTTGTCCAATGAGAGTTAAATTTTTTATATGGTAATAAATACTTTTCTAAATCAATCTCGGCAAACGGCATAGGTATCTACTTTCGCGAACCCACAAAATTGCTTATTATGACAATCTTTATCTGATGTGCAAGCTTTATAACCTTCTGGAACCGTAGGAGGATTTGATAACATCGCCGAACACCCAATAAGCGCCAAAAACCCCAATATTAATAATCTTTTCATCTTTATCCTTTTAAATTAATAATCCCATATAGAATACCTTATTATCTTTAACCACTAGCTTTCTTATATTCTTATCATTTAATTCAAGCGACTCCATTACTGATTTAATCATCAGCAAGGAGATTGTCAATTTTTCATCTGCAATTTTAAAATTATTAGTTGAGAATTTAAATGTAGCTTCTTTATCGAAAATGCCTTTTGGATTATAACAAATGGCTTCAATCTTTATAGATTTTTCAGACACATATTCTAACTCGATTATTTGAAATTCGAGATTAAAATGCTCGTATATACAAGCGCCCGCAACTGCTAATTGATTGTTTGTCATTTGATTTATCCTGTTGAGAACTAAACATTTTCTCCTTATTACTTGTTGAAGATTGAAACATGTCTTACTATGATTATGCGAATTAAATCTATCAGAAACTCATGCTTTTTCCACACCCGCAACTTGTTTTAACCGCCGGATTTATAAACTTGAATCCAGAAGAAATAACACCATCTAAATAATCAATTGTGCAGTTCTCAAGATACATAAAACTAATAGGATCACAAATAATTTTTATTCCGTCTTGTTCAATTACCTCATCCATATCGCCAATTGAACTATCAAAATTCATATCATTGGAAAATCCAGCACACCCGGACGCCAATATCCTCACTCGTATAGATAAGTCAAGTCCCTCAATATCAGCAAGCTCTTTAATCTTACTAACTGCATTATCCGTAAGTGAAATCATCAGTAGCCGTATTCTATACCGCTATCTCTATATGACAGGTATTCGCACGCATAAAAATCCATCATATACTCGACTTCTTTAGATGAAGGTATGTTATAGCCTTGTGTGGTTTGTGACTCTTGACCATAAATTACCGGATATTCGTTATTAGTTTTAGATTTTATATATGCAGAAAATACCTCAAATAGAATATGTTCTTTTACATCTCTTTTATAAAATCCCACTCTATGATGGGCGCTATCATAATTAAAAGGATATACCCGTTCAATCAAAATAGCTGATTCATTGTTATTATTTTTAACAAATCTAACTAATGCCCGAGCAATCATTTTACTTCCATATTTATTTTTCTTATCGCTTGAAAGATAAATAATTCCCAAATGTGGATCGACTACGGAACCAATTAAACCATACTTATGCTCTCCGCCAGCATTCCATCGTTGACAAGATGTTAATCCTCTCATTGACATTGTTGCTATATCCCACTGTCCCTTTTTTCCAGAAGAAGAGAAAGTTAATGTTGATTTTTTTACCTTTTTGATAAAGGCTAATAATTGTTTTTTACTGCAAAAAGAACGATAGTAAGCATTATCAGTTTTTATAATATGATCTACTAAATTAATATTATTATCAACAACGCCCGGAGCAAACTTATACGGCTTTATATCAAAAACTGATTCGCCTTTTATTTTTGTAAGAATAAAATTACATTCTTTTTCAAAACCCTTGCAATAATCAAAATAAATTTGTTCATAATTTATTTGTTTAGGAAATTTAGATGTTAAATTTTTTAATCCTAATTTTGGGAATACCTTATTTAATTTTTTAAATTTATTCCATATTTTATTGTTTCTAATAAACTCAGGATACTTATTAGACATCATAGATTTAGGGTAGTTCATTTTATTTTCCTGTTTTGTAAGAATTATAGGCCCACATAGCACCATTATCAGTAAGACTACTACCAACAACAGTATATCCACTACTAATAGTATATCCACTTGTCAGAACAGTTCCGCTCATTGTTTGCATAATTGGTAAAATTGGTTCCTCAACCTCTTCTAAATCCCCATGTTCTTCTTGTTCTATTGCCGAATCTAATTTAGAGTCTCTGAACATATCAATGTAATCTTTATATCTCGGAATACATGGTTCTTTTACTCTTGGGGTAATTCTATCAAAAAACTTATATCTTACTAATTCATCTTTTGAAAATGCCAAAATTGAAGATGATATAGTACCAATTCCTTGTAGTTTGCCCCCAGCTTTAATTGGCTTGACCTTTAAAACATTGGATGATAAAATTTCTTTGAGATACTTATAATATTCATGCCAAGTGAGAGCATCAATATTATTTAGACTATCATGAGCAAATTTAGCTGCCCGCTGTTGTCCCACTGCCTCGGGAGACATATTATCATTTATTAAATGAACTCCGGTGCCTACTTCTTTAACTATTATTTTATCAGACAGAAATGAATATCCTAAAAATACATAGTTTTGATTACCAAATACTAAATTAAAATTATTAAATTTTGTTATATCAATGTTCTTTATGCGGCTAAACATTTCCTCTAGAGAAGATGACTGCAATAAATCAATAATTAAACTATTAATATTTTCTTTTTTTGCATTATTATTTTTAAGATAATTATTATTCACATATGTAGCGAATAAAGAATTTTTGTTGGTGCCGAATAATACACCATCATCGTTCTTTTCTCCCATTATTAAGTGCGGCTCTCTTGATAAAACCTGAATAGACGATGGTGCTTTAACAAAATCACCGTCTCGATTAGAAGCAATAACCAATGGAAACTCTTTAAAATGTTTGTTGATAATGATTATTTGATTACTCATGAATTAAGTTTCCCGTTTTTTCTGGAGAGAATTTATGCAAATGTTTTTCTACTTTGCCTAAAAACTCCGCCCGTGAAGTTAATTTCTCTTCATAGACTTTTGTAATTGACAACATTTCTATCATAGTGGTTATGTTTAATTTATCAAACGTTATGTTTTTAAGTATAATGTTTAAATCTTCCCACTTTTCTTTTTTTGCAAATGAGGCAATCTTTTCTTCAAGAAAATCAACGGCAGAAGAAGTATGATTTTTCTTAACTAAATCATATACTCCATCATAAAAATCTTCTCTTCTTTTATATGCAGAGTGATCATAAACATTTTCATTACGATTATAATTATAGCTGGTAGTTGTAGAAGGAACTGGAACCCTAACTTTTGGAGCATCATATTTTTCTATTCCCGCGCATCTATTTGCACTTGGGAACACGTCTTTGTTTTCCGGATCACTAAACAAATCCTTATAAGGCATAGGTGTATTACATAATTCTTTTAGATTATTTAATAAGAACTGGTATATTTCTTTTTCAAAAGATCCCCACGCTATATTACCCTCTGTTGAATTGGTTTTCTCTTTGGTAATATAGCTTTTCACATCATAAGCTGTAAAACTAATGTCTCTGGTTGCTAAATCTACAAATAACCAGCACTCATCTTGTATTGAGCTTTTAGCAAATTCAAGTGGAAAATTACTAACTTTTTTAGCATCCATACCAAACTGATTTTCATCAATAGTAAAGAACCATTTTAAATCAGTATTGCAATGTTTGTGTATGTATTTTGCGGCACTAACTATCTTGTCATAGAGATTCATATGTGATAACCTTTGTTGGCAATGATTTCTTTTTAACAATCCCATTTTCTTTACCATAGAAATAAGTTTTTAGTTCTGGTGCTAGTGAAATACTTTGATGCCACTTCTCATTAATAAAATGCAATCCCGAATAGTCATCTGCTGCATAGCCATCTTTAATTTTATCGAGGGACCTAAATCGATAATAGGCAATCTTTCTCTCTTTGGATCTAAAATGAGGGCAGTTGCTATATGGTAAGATTCCGATGCCATTCATTACTGATAACTCACCTGGGATAGAATCGGTAATACATTCGTCGAACCAGCAAACGGAACCGGCACTACCACCCGCCAAAATTGTTCCGTTTTGATAGGCTTTCTTTAATATTTCATCAACCCTCCACTCGCGCCAAATACCTAACATCGACTTTGTTTGGCCACCACCAACATAAATAATATCTTGGCTCATAAGGAAGTCTTCTATATCTTTTGTGTGTGGATTAAAAAGAGTTAGAAAGTCTGGCTCACATTGATAACGACCAAATGTTTGCTGGAAATGTTGGATTAATCCCTTATTATCAGCAGAGGCAGTTGGAAGCAAACATACCCTAGGATTATCACTTAATGACTGCTGCAATATATAAAGATCAAGGTATGGATACTTTTCATTTATCCCACCGTCGCCCATACCAATAATCTGTCTTTTTATATCTGTCATTTTTTCTTTTTAACCAAGGTGTCGGAAACAAAATTGCCAATTGTGCAAAAAATCTTATACGCCCACTCAAGAATGTTTTTTGAAATATATTTAACGAATTTTGTAATCATAATAATATCCTTAGTTTTTCCGCTTGTTCTTGTGATGAAACTAGAATATGTCCATCTGCAATAAGCCTGTTGTCTGTTTCTTCCATACACTCTACTGCCGTATCATAGTATTGTGCGGTAAATGAGGAATAGTATTTTCGTTTTATATTATGAAGAACACAATATACCGGATTTTCATTGGCATAAATAAAATCTGTTCTTATATATTTCACGCCATTTAGAGCTAATACACCTTCCCACGGCAAAAATATTGTCTTTTTCATAACAATAACATTAATCTTTCTGCCCGTTCTTCTGATGCGGCTAAAACATGTCCCTCACCAATAAGAAAATTATCCACTGATTTTTTTACAAGCTCTTCCGTATCAAACCATTCGCCTAGACTATCTGAGTACCAATTTTTGTTGATATACTTAATATATATTGAATAAAAATTTCTAGTAAAACCATGGGCGGTGCATGGCCGCCTAACATAAAAGTATCTTTCCTTATCATATATAGGAGATTGAATTTCCCACGGCAAATAAATCAAAGTCATAATAATATCATTAATCTTTCTGCGTGTTCTTTTGATTTAGCTAAAATACAACCCATTCCCACTAATAGATCGTCTGTAGTTTTCATACAGTTTTTTAATGTTTTATAATACTTACCGGTAAATGATGAATAATAATTCAGATCAAGATTATCAGTAAGCTTAAGATGCTTAACACAATAAACAAAATTATCATTTCCATTAATAATATTGGTTCTCGAATATCTCTCCGCTATACCCTTGGCGTTAATTTTTTTCCAAGGCAAAAGTATTGGATTCATTATTTTACTGATAAGATCTTATTAATTTTCTGTTGATACTCTTCAATTGATTTTAATACTGGCGGCTTACCATCTTCCGCCACAACTTCTTTATCGCGCTCATCTTTAATTTTAGCCATTAGTTTAGAAATTTTCATTAACTCATCAGCAGAAGAAATGAATGCTTGTCCCCATTCTTTTTTTCCGTATTCAGTCCAATCATTTCCCAGGTCTCTCAAAACTTCTGATACTGTTTCAAAAAAGCCAACGAAACTACCATCAAAATGACTCATATAGATTGCAAGGTTCTTTTTAAGATCGAACATTTAGTTTAATACTTTCGGTTTTGTTGCTTTGGTTTCAACTTCTTGTGCTAGACTTGCAATTAATTCACCATTAAGTTTTAAAATTTCTGTAATTTGTGCATTATGAGCAACTATTTCCGCGTGTGAGACATCCATGGCTTTCTTTTGAAGTCCAATAACCATAGTATTGTCGTCATATAATTCATTCACTTGCATATGAAGACCTAACACTCTTAAATAGATCATCATAATACCAAGAGAAATGAAATATTCATCCCAATGTTTCTTAAAAATTAATTCAATTAGGGGAACACCCATTACAAATAATCCAAATATGGCATCTATAATAAAAGGTTTTACTCGTTTCCAATTAATTTTCATAGGTATTTCCTGTTCCTTGGTTCCCTAACAACATAGACATTATAATAACCGCGCGCAAGCCAGACGTTCAAACCTAAATCATATTTTTACATTTATTTAGGATGACTTCTATCGAACAATTACTTAAATTAGCCGATCAATTTATTGAACAAACACAAAAAAGTCTGCCAGAAGTCAATATAGGTGATTTAAACTATAAAGACGAGGGGCAAAAACTATCCATGCTCGCCGGAAAAATAACTTACCGAAGTCATAAAGAAGAAGATAAACAAAAGGCGGACCTACTTAAACAGATCGGGACTGTTTTGCTTGAGGTTTCCGACGTGATGAAACAGATTTAACCGATTTTTTCTTTGGTTTATTTTTAGAAAAAATAGTAGATAGGTCCACGATTTCATTTGTATATCGAATACCAGAATCTCGATATGATCTATATTCTTCTGGTAATTTTGATACCTCTTTTGTAAGCGGTATTGTACTATTAACTGACGCGTATTCCGATATTATTGGAATATTTTTCCCTGATTTAATTTTTAAATTTTTTGAAAATAAATCAAAAACTCTATAACTGTCTAGTGAATTATCTACCATATCACAATCACTAAAATAAATTTCTTCTAAAAAAAGTTTAAATTGTTGTTTATCATCCTTAATTAATCTAACAATTGATCGAGCAAGCATAGTCGATCCATATTTTGTCTTTGTTCCATCAGTTAAATATATTACGCCAGCACACGGATCAATTATTGAACCGGCCAAAGTTTCACTATTCGCGTGATTCCATTTCATACAAGAATTAATACCACGCATAGATATAGTTGCAATATCCCAAGGATTGGTTGAGAACACAATTTGTAATTTTTTTATATTCGGTTTAAAACCATATTCTTTAACATCTATAATTTTTTTAATTAAATTTAATTTTTTAGTTTTTAAATATACTCTATTATAATTCATTTCGTCAAAAAATGATTTTAAATTATTTTTATTAATTTTATTAATTTCTTTTTGTGAAAAATTAATTTTAAAATCTTTTAAATTTATTAAAGAGAAAGCTTTATTTATCTTTGTATTAATTTTATTTTTTATAGCTAATTTAATACCATCTTTAATTCTACCGGGATATTTTCTGTTTTTAGAAATCTTAACTAAATCAATCATTTTATTTTCTCTTTATTGTAAAAGTAATATTGTATTTAATTGTTTTTCGGTTAAATCAAATGGTAGTATAAATGGAATTGACATAATTTCTTTATATGGACTCGTTTGTGATATTCTGGTTTTATCAAATCTTAAATGATAACTTATATAAAAACTACCAATTACTTTAATAAAGTATAGGCACTTATTATTTTCATCTGTATAAAAATTAATATTACAATTTAAACAATATACGCTAGAAAATATATCATCATCGTCTTCAAATCCAGATTGTACTAATTCAACATTGCTATGATTACAGATTGGACATTTATCTATTTTATATTTACCATTTTTATCATACATCTGAACATATAAGGGTTTCATTTATTTTAACAATAATAATTTTTGTATTCTTGTAATATCAATATTGAACGGTAAAAGACATTTAAATTCATATTCTAATATTCTATGGTTATTAGCAATACTTATAATTTGAGTTTTATTAGATTCTGTAAACCAACCAATATCATAACGTCCATCAATAAATTTCCAATAACTGCTCTGATATACTCCGGTTTTTTCCTTATAAAATGTGAAGCCGCAATCCTCGCATGAGTAATCCTCGCATGAGTTAGGTACTATATATTTACTTTCTATCCCGCAACTTAAACATTTATTAAATAAACTCATTTTAATAACCTATACATATTAATAAGCACATCTAATCTATTTAGAGTTATATCATATGGTAATAGCCAATTAAAACTAATTATATTACTGTTATTTGTAGGATTAGTAATAATAGTTTGTGTGTCGTGAAATTTTTGTTCCATCATCATCCAATGAACCCTATATACGGAAATTGTTTTATGGTGTGATGCAATTTTTGATTTACCATAAACATAAATAGTTCTTACATTACAATCAGCGCACGTTATTGAACATATTTCTGCATCAATATCTTTTATATTGTTGGACTTACAAAATGCACATTCTTTGTCGTAGGAAAACATTATAATAGAACCTTTAATTTCTCTGCTTGTTTATTCGTTAAAAATATATATCCAATGCTAATTAAATGAGTATCAAGGTGAGACATACACTCTTCTTTTGTATCAAACCAAAATTTGTTTCCCCAATAATATAAGTCATTATAGTGAATTATTAAAAACTTTTCTGTATTATATATATTTCTCCGTGAGTAAGATTTATACATCCCTTCTTTCCAGGGTAAAAGAAATTTTGAATTCATTTTAATAGATTAACGGTTCTCATTTTCTTTTGAAGTCGAGAAAAATTATAATTTGCAAGAAATATATTTTCAGCTAATAAATCAGGTATCACCAATAAACTATTCCATCCCTTATCAATAATATGATGCGGATGTTGATTACCGGTTCTTTTATAAATTATACCCACAATTGTATTTTTAATATATACTTTATAAGTTCCATTATCAAACATTTCCACCCCGCATTTACATATATTAAAATAATAATTATTTCCTTCCATTATAATAGAATATCCTTGTGATGTTCGTTTTCCACAAAGACACTCTATATGTAAAGACATTTTTATATTATTTCCAGTAATCATTTTAATAAATTATATGTTTTCAAATATTTTTCAAGCGGCACAAAATCATAATTAGATAAGAATATATTTTCTTGAAGATGTTTTGGCACCTCACAAACGGTATCACTCGAATGACTTTCATCAAGAATAATAGTGCATTGCAGACTTACTAAATTTTGCTGATGTATTACCCCTGACTTTGTTCTTTTAGTTAAAAACAGGTTGCTATAACCGGCCATAATTTCTACTCCACAATTACAAATATAGGTATCATAACCATTATTAGCGAAAAAACTTGACTTTCCTAATTTTGAATCCAATCCGCAAATACACTTTATAATAGGATGTGTCATTTTAATAATAAAATTTTGTTCAAACGATTTATGGTTATGTCAAATGGCAAGCAGAAATCTAATTCAATTCTACTTGAATGTTTATAAAATGATGATTTTTCTCTAAACCAAATTATAGTTGGTAAATTATCACGACTATACCACCCAATAGTTGTAGTATCACTTAAAACTTTATAACAATAATCAATTTCATTCCCAATAGTTAAATATTGGGAAAAAAAACAGTTTCTACAACTTATTAAAAAAGTAGCAATATCAAATAATTCACAATCACAACTTGGACATTTATCACGACAAGCTTTATCTAACATTAAGATTTAACCCAATATAATTTTTCTTTGGCACGGGTGATGGCAACATATTTAAGATTTTGTTCTTCTTGTGAATCTCCGAAACGAAATGTATCCTCTAATATAAAAACATTGGTTTCTTCGGCGCCTTTTATACCATGGATTGTAGAGCAGGTTATTACTTTTTTGCCGTCTTCTTCATTGAATAATAATTTAATGTTATCTTGTAAATCGGCAGTTGTCTTTACACCCTCACATAAGCATCTTAAACACGCTATCTTATCTAAAAACAAAGAGCTATCTCTATTTTTTTCTTTTAATCTGGCACACTCGGATATTTCCCACTTTTTTAACCAGTCTAAAAATGACTCTATGTTTTTCTTTTTAGATTGTTTAATAATGAATAATAGCCCCTTATCTAATCCCTTGCCTCTAATATTTGCTGGAATTTTTAATCTTAACATTTTGAGACACCACTTGAATAAAGGCGCGTTTGTCCTGCTCAATAAAAAATCTCCTGGCCTAATATAATCTAAAAGATCTTCTTCGCCAATATTTATAATCTCGCCCTCTTTTGCATTTGGAGCTGGTTTAATTCCTGGGACATATTTTTGTGCAGCATAAATTATTCTATTGGCGCATCTATATGAAATCGGAAGTTCAAGTGTTTTGGCATTTAATTTTTCTTTAAATGTTTTTGCCGCATTTGTATTCGCCCCTCTCCACGAATACACCGCCTGAAAAGTGTCCAAAAAAACAAACACACGGCTGTCTTCTTTCATAGACCGAAAGATTAATGACATTTGTGCCATATTAAAATCTTGTGATTCATCCGTTAAAATTCTATCATATTTCATCAATGGCAAATTATAAACAAATGGAAACCAAATCATATCATTAAAATCAATATGGATCGTGTCCTTTTTACATTCACCTAATATTTGTATGATTTTGCTGATAAAGTCTTTGCGATCATACTCAACCGTATCTATACCAAACTCATCTAATAGTTCATCTATCTTGCTTGGAACATCTATGATAAAGTTCTTACATAATCCGACCGCCCGCTCAAATTCATAGATAGACTCATAATCGTCTTTTTCTTTTGGATCTGTTTTCTCTTTTTGAAGAATATTTTTTATGATTCCAAATGTTTTACCATTACTAAACTTAACATCTTTACCAAAACGATTTCTAATAGCACGAAAGCCAAGAGAGTGTAAAGTCATAATCTCTAAATTACTATATTGTGGTGCTCTTTCTATTAATTCATCTTTAATAGATTTATTAAACGCGACTACTATTGTTTTTTTGTTTCTGGGGATATACTTTAATGATTCTAATAAACTTGTAGTTTTACTAGACCCCGCTTTTGCTTCAATAATAGTATTACCAATTCCATTTTCGACATCTTTAAAAATTGCCTGTTGAAATAACGACCAATCAAGTTTAGAAGGCATACATTATTCCATTAAATCTTCATCAGATAGCATATCATCGAATTCCGCAAATCGTTTTTCATAATCATTTGGGTCTTCAACAAGCTCTACTTTAGCTGCTGGCTCTGGTTTCCATCCATTTTCACGAGCTGCAAAATAAACCTCTGCCAATGTAAAGTCTTCTTGAACATCATTTTTTGCAGCGAAACCCATTTTCTTAACTTCAGGTTTGACCATACTCTTTTTATCATCATTAAGAAGGCGCTGGTATATCTTATTGGCTTTGGTATATGGTAAAGGAGAGATGTGAATTCTCTTGCTTAATCTTCCTGGGCGCATAATGGCACGATCGAATTCTTTTGCCATTTGATTCGTTGTCGCTATAATACGAATATCAAATAAAGAACCGAAAATACCATCTCCAAAATTTAATATAGAACTAATGGACGACATATTATCAGAAGCGCGTGGAGCCAAACACGCGTCTGCATCTTCAAGAATCAATACTATAGAGTTTTTCTTGCTTCCGTAGTCTTCCTTAATCTTTAATAATAATGGGAGTAAGTCAGGACCACCAATTGAAGCAACCATTTCGGGTGGAACAACAACTAACATTGAATCTGGAACATCATTAATAATTCCGCGTGTTAAAAATGACTTCCCTCCACCCGGCGGACCATCTAAAATTACAATTCTTCCTGATGGCGTGGGGGATTTTAGGTCTTCAATGGCATACTCATAATCTTCAATAACCTTATCCGTATAATTCTCTTTTTCTAATGGGGTTCCTGCATAGCCAATTCGTGAGATTTTAAGTTTTCCTTGTGAATCCCTAACGATAGCAAATATATACCCCTTTTTAACTGGAGCAGAAAAGTAAGAATCATACTCTTTAGCAAGTTTAGATATCTCTGGATTAAAAGAAGATACATCAATGGTAATCATCTTGGTTTTACTTAACCCAAGATTAACGAAAGCATCCCACCTATCGTTTTTATCCCTCCACATATAGGTAAATTCTTCTGTGGATGGCATCGAAACACAATTAACTAATTTACCACCGGCTTCTTCAAACTTTTTCTTAATATCTTCAAATGATTTCTCAGAATAACCCTCACGATAAGAACGAAAAAGTTGCTTATCTCCCGCACCATTCATTAGCTGGTCAAGAAAGTTCTGATATACGGTAGTCTCTGCGCCAATTTCTGCCCTATAACCAGCTGCAATAATTGGGGTATTTTTAAAACCAGTTTCTTTGCTCATGCATTCCTTTTATGAATCGAGAAAATTACCTTTAAGTCTAATCAATTTCTTTGTTAATACCTCATCCAACTTCCAAGTAGCAGGTATTAAGGTCTTCTTTTCTTTTTCTGCCTCTTTAACATCCTTCTCTAAAGCTTCGATAATGGCAAAAGAGAACTTATGCTTCTTAAATGTAATGTCAATCTCTCTAAATCCATCTGCTTTATCGGCGAACTTCCTTAAATCAGATACAACGAATAGGATCAGTCTATCATTTTCATCTTTATAGAACGCGCCCTTAACCAATCGATAGTTATTCTCGAAAATATCTAATGTATGTAAGATAATATTCTTATTGAAATCGTCAAGTTCGTTTAAATAGTATTGAATTTGAGATAGAGACTTTTCAATTTCCTTTTCCCCGCCCCAATGATCAGAGGTAAAATCAAGGTTCTTAAAGGTAATGGTGTAATCTGGTTTTTCAATAATTGAGTTTAGAGTTCGGAAGACATGCATTGTAATTACTTTCTTATTTGAGGACTGATGACATCTTAATTGCTTTTAACGCTCTATGAAAAATCTCAATTTCTTCTTCTCTACCGTCAAGAAAAGTAGTTTTAATTTCGTATTTTGTAAGTATTAAAATTTCTTTATTTTTCCATTGCTCTACATTGCCGGGGCCTACTCTTACAAAATAATCCTTATGATCTAGGCAACCCAAAAATATATATTCTTTTTCTAATAAATATGATGGAAAAACAAATCGTGGTTTCATTTTAACAAAAAATATTTCTTTAATTTAAATGCTTTTTGGAATAGACAAATTATATTTTCATTGATATAAAGTTTAGTTGTATATCCGAGTTCATATGTTTTTAATATTTCTAATTCTTTTTTAAAAATTTCTGTTCTAACATAAACATCTGCTTCATCATCAACCCCAATGAATATAAAATTTTTCTTTATAATATATGAAGGTAGTTGCCAGCGGGGTTTCATTTTAACATCGAAAGCTTTTTTATTTTTAATGCTTTTGCTAGGATTTCAAGAACAGCTATATCGTTTTCAAGCCACAAACTATAATAATCATTTATTCCATCAATCACTAATACCTCTTGTTTTTTAAATTCATAAGATCCGCTATCAAGTCGCGCGTAATAATCTTGTGTTTTTGTGCGCCCGATTAATATATAGTTTTTCTCTTGTATGTATCCTGGAAATTTAAATTGTGGCTTCATTTTAAAACATCATACATTTTGCTAATCTTCAGGGCGCGAGCAAATAAATCTAAAACACCATTATCTTTGCCAATAAAATTCCTAACAAATCCAGGACTACCATCACCTATAACTATACTTATAGATAAATGTGAGAGCGACGGATTCATTCTTGCATAGTCAGCATCTAAATAATAATCTTTGTCATTTAAAGATCCAAGAAATATAAGATTTTTGCTAGAAGTTATGGGTATTTTATGAATTGGTTTCATTTTAATATTTGAAGTTTTCTGGCTTTTATGACTGCCAAATTAAGCCCAATATTATCATTGTAGTTTTTTTGCAAACTCCACATATCACTAAATCCTTGGGCATTAGTAATTCTAACAACACATGTGTTCTCATCATAATAGGTATATAAATAAAAATCTTGTCCCGCCATTGATCCAAGAAAATGATAAACGCCAGAATATTTTTTAATATAAGAAATATTAGGGTATAAATGTTCTTTAGAAAGTTTCATTTTAATATTTGAAGTTTCTGTGCTTTTTTCGCGGCAGCCCAAAAATATTCCCCAAACCAAATTCTATCTGATAAAATTCTTCCTATACTATATGAATACCACATCGATGTGTTATCACCAAAATAATAAATTTTATCATTTTCATTAATAACATAAAAGTCATATCCTCCGCCAGAGCCAATAAATATCATATTTTTATGACATTGAACAAATAATTTATTATTAGAAAGTGGCAGTGTCATTAAAACTTATCGAACTTTAATCTGATTTCCGTGGCAAGAGATTTGAAGCCTTCTGGATAACCGATGATATTAACTGCCTGGGTTTTATCAACCATCCACGGGGTTTTGGAGTCGTGAATGGTTCCTCCACAAAATTCATGATAAAAGGCATCCCAAATAATGTTTTGAAGCTGGGATAGGGTCAGATCGGTTCTTAATTGCTCAAGAATAACTGGGGCAACTGGATCATAAATATCACCATCTGCCCCAGCCTTAATGTATCCGAGAATGTCTTTGGATTCGAGTAGTGATTTGAGATCGAATATTTGCATTTTATAGAGCAGCTTTCTTTGGCTTTCTTCTTCGTTTATCTGGGTGTTTTAAGTCCCAATCGTATTCCCAAATTTGAACAAAATTATATCCGGAGGCAGTAATATTGTTTATTTTATCTAAAGTGTTTTTATATAATGTACCAAATGATGTTTTATTTCTTTTGTTTATATCATTTGGTTTATATATTGCTGGATTTCCGTGCCAATAATCACCCCAAAATTCATAAACGGTATTAGTTGTTTCATCGTGCCCGTCTACTTTATATCTTTTTGGTCCGACCTTAATAAAAACGTTATGTTTTATTGTTTTTATATTTAAAGAGTTTAGCCAAAGTGTTTCTTTTTTAGATATATTGAAACCACATTTTGGACATCCATATCCCGCTAAATGATTTGCTGGTGTTTGTGGGAAATCACCGTGATCTAGACATGTAATATTTACATGTTTATGGTTGCTTTGATACGCAACATTATTATAGGTATATTTATTACTGTGAACTTTGCCAGCTTGTAATATAAATAAGGCGGGAGATTTTCTCAAATAATTATGTAATGCATTATTCGAACAATATTGACACCCATGCCCTTTTAAATGATTTTCTGCTATCTGTGAAAAATCACCATGGACGGGACATGTTATAACTACTTTACCATGTTTTGTTTTATACACACAGTTATCATATATATAAAAATTATTATGAATTAATTTCGATTGTTTAATAAAACAATCATGAGTTAATACATTATTTGCTTTTGTTGTTCCGCGAAGCAGCAAACCACATTTTCTGCATCCTGTTTTTGAATTAAGGTGTTTGGCTGGTGTTGTTTCAATATAACCATGAATATCACATATTAAATTTATTTTAGTGTCATAGTCTATATAATAAACTTTTGAATAATCAAATTTATTTTGAAATTTTAATTGGGATTTTTTAATAAAATTATCTGTTGAAGCGATTTTTGGCATGCATTATACTATATAATACCAATATAGTATAATGTCAATCACCAATAACCAATTTAATTATCCATTTAAATAGTAATCCTTTACAATATTATTTATATAACGCATTGTATCTTCAGATTCAACCGTTTCGATGTACTCAAGTCCTGAGGATCCTATACTATGATGGTATCCACATGTCATATTAACACAATCACGAATTTTTCCTCTTTGTCGCAAGGCTAGTATATCTGTATGTCCACCTGTTACTGGTTCCCTTGGAATTCCCATTGTGTACGCTATATCTAATAGCCGAACAGCGGTATCATAAGAACACAAGGTTTCATTACTAATTTTAATTACAAGTTGATTAGAATTATTACCACGATCTGTCTCACAAACAAGATCAAATTTCATAAGTTCTTCAAAATTACACTCTCTTGCGCTTTTAAGACCAATTTCCTCATCAGTAGGAAAATATAGTCCTAAATCATACCCGGTGTTTAATGCGATCCAGGTATTAATAGCGACTCCTAAACGATCGTCTCCACCAACCTGCAACCTGCACTCTTTATCTTGAATTATGCGATGAATAACCCCTTCGTGCTCCACTAATTTAATAATCGGGGTAACTTTATATGGTATTGTTTTACCATCAGGCCCTTCTTCGTTTCTTAACCAAAATGGATCATTTGAAGAACTATATTTTGCCCCCGCCCGAAGTGACTCATGTTCCCTACATAC
>OBLU010000295.1_pt1 | contig 48302 bp, 47 predicted proteins | sample 1518681 | NCBI WGS metagenome assembly OBLU01 (sample SAMEA3539304, study PRJEB22396) | soil metagenome | biome: tundra; feature: field; material: soil | place: USA | collected 2010-05 | depth 0.15 m
CACTTATAGTATTGCGATAACCACCGGGCAGGAAGGTAATGCCGCTTTCATCGGTACCATCCCATGCAGTAGCAGATTTCATTTTAGCGCCGGCCAGGTCCAGTCCGCCGAACGAATTCGTAAGGATGGTCCAATCTAATATAGAAGGTACATGCCATCCATCTGGCGCTAATCCCCGCGAGTCATTTACTGCAAACCAGTTATATAGTCTATGATAAATTTTTCCGGAATCAATATCACTTTTATAATAACACCAGGCAGCTCTGCCCTCATTACCGGCTCTTGTCCATTCTTCGGGGCTTTCTGCCTCCATGATGGGTTCTCCATTCCGGAAATGGCTCACATCAAGGTTTTCAACCACCCATACCTGCTTCCCAATTTGTTTGGTGGTATAATTGTGGCCATCTTTATCTGTTATCTGGGCCACAACGATAAATTTCATAAACAGTAAGGAGACAAGCATTATTAAATACTTTTCTTTCATATTTCAGTATTATAAGTTTAGTTTAAACAGGGTTTCCAAAGTTGGTTTCATAGAAGCGAAATTAACTTACTTAAATTTATATTTTACAACCCGGTTCTGAATTTACAATAATGTGATTTCTGCGACAATTATCGGTAAAAAATACAATTTCTTATGATCCATTTAACTTAAGAAATGAATAGGGGAATTTTCCTGGTTAATCTGATCTTTTTGATGTATCTCTTGATTAAATGACGGAAGAGATAAAAATTAATTTTCCAATCACGTTACTGGATAGTAATTGTTAAAACTGAACTTGTAAGGAAGTGAGTTGGTGATCAAACCTGCCTCCCGTAATTTTGAAATCAGGGAAATCAGCCTCCAGCAGACCTGACAAGCTACCTGAAAAGCCACCAGCACCGGTGGTATCATAACTAGCCTTGTTAAAGTAAATACTGCCCGTGCCCCATTCATAATTATAGTTGCCTAGTGCTCCCATATAGGCCAAAAAGTGGCCACTGGCGCTATCAATTACCAGTCGCTTACCTTGCAGACTTCTTATGTCCCTATTAGTAAAATTGGCAGGAACGGTTATGTATAAATACACCCATCCTAGATCAAAAGTGCTGTCCTGAAAAAAACCATCCCATTGAATGATTATTTGGACTGGCAAACTGCTATCAGATTGTTTTGACAAATACACCTCAGATTGAGGACCCGAAAAAAATCCGCCTGTTGTTCTGTCTTGTGTTCGCCAAGGTGCTCCATTTACATAACAAGTAAATATATTGTTGCCTGTATTAGAGAAAATTGCCAGTCCATTATTTTCAGCATCTGAAAAATATTTGGTTTCAACTTTATAACACCCGGTAAGTACGAGCCAGGGAAGCACCAAAACCGCCAATATATTTATAAGTCTATTTTGCATCTTTCTTCTTTTTTATAAGGACGGAATATCCTGCATTAAAAGCTATGGGCGACATATAAGTAAACGAAGAAGGATAATTAATACTTCCACCCGCAAGGGGGGCATCTATCGTAAGTCTCACAAACAATCGGTTATCCTTAAACCTTCGCATATACTCAAAGCCGGTTCCAATTGATAAACTTGATACTTGCTGTGTTTTATCCGGGTTTAATATGATATAGTTATTCTTGTCATATTGATAGGTCACTTTCAAATTTTGAGAAGTTAAACCGGTTAGTAATAAAATTGAAAATTGGTGATTTTTGCTTTTACTACCTAATATGAACCGATGATCAATTGTGAGGTACCAGGCGCCCGGTTCGATTGTTTTTAATGCCGGAGAATACAGAGGTAACGCCGGATTTGCAGTAAAGGAAGAATCTGACGAATGATAGGGGAGTGCCCAGCTTTTTTGTAACCTTAAAATAAATTCATACCTCCGGCTTTTCCTGAAAGCTATCTGTGCGCCGGTATTTATTTGCTGAAATCTGCTGGAATAATTGGGATCCACCTGGTATCCTGAAATGGGCTCCAAATATGTCTGGGCAGCGCAGTTCGTTTCGAGCAAAGTGAAGGTTATAAAAAAGGCAATCCAGGACCCTCTCATGATTATCCGAGACATCAGGTGAGAGGTAAATGCTGCTTAAATGCTGCAAATGTTTTAATAAAATTTTTGGCTTATTCATTTTAAGGGCGCAGGAAATAAGGAACCCTTCTCATAGCGCATGTAAAATGAATAATTGCCAGGGCTCGGGCTTCCAGTTCCTTTGAGATGACGGTCATTTCCCCTTAGCCGAAGCTTTATAATATTCAAGACGTAGCACGAATTAGTCGATTTTGGATAGGAATGCTTTATTACATAATAAAAGATGAATTCAAATCAACGTCTAATTGATCAAATAGACATTGAGTTGGATGAAAAATTGCCTGGCAATAAAACCTGTTTGGAGGAAGTATTTGACAGGGATACCTATTAACATCAACCATTCCCGCTATTTGTTGTTAACTTGGAAGATATTAGAATTTATAGGATTTCCCTGACTGTTTTCCTGGAGTAAATTTAAACCTAAGGTTTTTATAACGATCTGGAGTTTGGGAAATCAGCGATTCTAAATTTCAACGAGACTGGAAAAAAATTGGCTTAGATTATTTCACCAATACCGGATCATAATCTAGGAATAAGTAAACCAGAATGAATTTTTAAAAGTAATATATAATGAAAAAATTTTCAAAATTTGAGTTAGCAATCCTGCTCTTAACCATCTTAATAATTTTCCTTTCCGAATTTTATTATACAGTATTAAAAGAACATGACAGAGCTATTTTTATCGGTTTGTGGCCTCCCACGATGCTAATATTACTAATGTATTTAAATTCAAAAAAACAACAGTAATATGGAAAATATAGATATAATAATTCTGACTATTTTGGTTTCAGTACTTTACCTGGGTTTTGGAGTTACCATTTATAAATCAATAAAAAATTCCCGCGAAGAGAATTAGCTCCTCCAAAGAAATCTTTACCGGCTGTCAAATAATTCTTCAGTTTTCCTCTTGCGTTAGAAATTAATTTCTTAGTCTTTATAACGCTTGTTTTTTGATTAAGAATTATACTGTTTCATTATCGCATCGACCCCCTTGATTTTGAAGTTTGATTTTTTGATCAAAACACCTGTGACCCATCTCTTTTTTAGGTGTCAATCTCATATAAAAACATTTTTTCGGTTAATAAATTGAGGATAGAGGCACTCTTTTCCATTATCTTTATAGAGAAAAACGATGGTTTGATAATGAAGAAATTTCTCCTGATTTTCCTGCTAATTTGCTTTTCTGATTTTTCATTTTCCCAAAACAAGAATGGGAACGTCGATAATATTCTGGTAGATAAATCACTGGTAATTCAAAAGGGTCTTTCTGACTCTGCCTTACTGGATCTTGTTCAGAAACAAACTATCAGGTACTTCTGGGACTTTGGCCACCTTGTTAGCGGAATGGCGAGAGAAAGAAGCAATGTTGCCTATGATTATGGAAATGAAGTGGTAACTACCGGTGGAACAGGATTTGGAATAATGGCATTAATTGTAGGTGTTGATAGAAAATGGCTTCCAAGAGATACAGTGGCAAAGAGGCTGCTGAAAATGATTAAATTCTTATCGAAGGCAGATTCCTATCATGGTGTTTTTCCGCATTGGATGAATGGAGCTACAGGAAAAACCATTCCTTTCAGCCGCAAAGACGATGGGGCGGACCTGGTGGAAACTTCCTACCTTTTCGAAGGATTGCTTTGTGCCCAACAATATTTTAATGCAGATAATGCTATAGAAAGAGAAATCAGGAACCGTATTACCTGGCTTTGGAATGATATTGAATGGGACTGGTTTACCCATGATGGCCTCGACGTTCTTTATTGGCACTGGAGCCCCAATAACGGATGGGCGATGAACTTTCCTTTGCATGGCTACAATGAAACATTGATCACATACATATTAGCTGCTTCAGCTACCCGTTACCCTGTGCCGGCCAGCATATACCATAAAGGATGGGCTATGAGCAATTACTTTTTGAATGGTAAGAAATTTTACGGCTATACCTTACCGCTAGGATTTGACTATGGAGGGCCTCTTTTCTTTTCACACTATTCTTACCTTGGCCTCGATCCTCATGGGCTTTCTGATAAATATGCAGATTATTGGGAGCAAAATCAAAATCAAACATTGATAAATCATGCCTATTGTTTGGACAATCCTAAAATTTTTAAAGGTTATGGCGAAGATTGCTGGGGATTAACTGCATGTGATACCTATAATGGATACAATGCATTTTCACCTACCAACGATAATGGAACTATTGCACCCACGGCAGCACTTTCTGCATTTCCCTACACTCCTGAATTTTCTATGAAAGCAGCAAGGCACTTTTATGAAGACCTGGGTAATAAAATATGGGGAGAATATGGTTTTACTGATGCCTTCAATGAAACCAAAGAGTGGTATGCCAATTCTGACCTGGCCATAGACGAAGGTCCGATAGTAGTGATGATTGAAAATTACCGGAGTGGGTTATTATGGAAGCTATTTATGAATATTCCGGAAATACAGGCGGGATTAAAAAAGTTTGGATTTGAAAGTACTTATTTAAAATAAAGAACTAATCAATAAATGATTGCTTTTTAATATTCTTTTAATGTTTAAAAAAATTTTTTGTACTTGTCTGGCTTTTGGGTTTACTATATTATTATATAGTCAGAATAAAGAACAGGCCAAAATATTTCCTGATTCCATTACCCCTGTTGGAATAATAAAAGGCATGTCAGATTCTGAATTACTTGATGTAGTCCAGCGTCAAACATTCCGTTACTTCTGGCATTTTGCGTATCCTGTAAGTGGCCTGGCAAGAGAAAGGGATAATACAGTTAGAGCCGACTATTATTGGGATTATATCAATGAGGCTGATGATGTACCTAATTTTAGCAAAGGTACATTTGGCTCCGAAGCTTGCGCTATTGGTGGTTCCGGTTTTGGGGTGCTTGCTACCATTGTGGCAGTTCAAAGGGGATGGATAGGAAGGGATACTGCATTAAGGCGATTAGTGAAGATGGTTGATTTTCTCAACAAGGCAGACCGGTTTCATGGAATTTTTCCGCATTTCATGAATGGGAAAACCGGTAAAACGATTCCCTTTGGCCCTTTAGATGATGGGGCCGACCTGGTGGAAACTTCTTATTTATTTATGGGCCTTCTTTGCGCTAAAGAATATTTTAACGGAGATACGCCTTTAGAAAAATATTTTCGCAATCGTATTAAGAGTATGTGGAATGATGCCGACTGGAACTGGCACAGTAAAGGTTCTGATAAATTATTATACTGGCATTGGAGCCCTAAAAATGATTTTGATATGAATTTTCCTATATATGGATGGGATGAATGTTTGATTACCTATATCGTGGCAGCCTCATCTAAATACCACCATATATCCAAAGAATTGTATGAAAATTCCTGGGTGAAAAGTGCTTCCTGGAAAAATGGTAAATCTTATTATGGAATTTTTCTTCCGCTGGGAAACTTCGAATATGGCGGCCCTCTATTTTTTGAGCAATATACTTTTATGGGAATCAATCCCAATGGCCTCATGGATGATAACGGTATTAATTACCAGGAACAAACAAAAAATCATACCCTCATCAACAGGGCATATTGTATAGACAATCCCAAAGAATTTAAAGGCTATGGTGAAAATTGCTGGGGACTCACTGCCGGGGATAGTTATAAAGGTTATGTAGCCCATTGCCCACAGGATGACAGGGGTGTAATTCAACCAACAGCCGCCTTATCATCTTTTCCTTATACTCCCAAATACAGCATGCAGGCATTAAAACATTTTTATTATGATTTGGGTGATAAAATTTGGGGGTCATATGGTTTTGCAGATGGATTTAGTGAAACAAAAAACTGGTATGCAAAAACGCATCTTGCTATTGATGAAGGCCCGATTGTAGTAATGATTGAAAATTACAGAAGTGGTTTGATATGGAATTTATTTATGAAAATCCCTGAAATTCAAAATGGTTTAAAGAGATTAGGTTTTTCATCAAAAGGGATAAATGAGTAATTAAGTTAGGAGGTAAAAGAATTAACTATTACATGAATTAAACCAACAGTTTGATTGTAATAATGAAATTCATTAATTTAAACGCATAATAGAAATATATTACATTAAATTTTAGATTATGAAATTGGCAATTTTGGGTTCTGGTTTTATCTCCAGGTTTTATGCTGATGCACTCGTGGCGCAGCGTCGAAAAGATACTATCGTTTCGGTTTACAGCCGCACAGAAAAGAATGCAAAGAAGTTTGCGGAAGATTATGTAATACCCCATTTTACTACCAGTATTAAGGAATGTGTGGAAAATAAAGAAGTAGATGCAGTAATTATTGGATTGAGTAATGATATGCATCTCGAATCAGTACTGGCAAGCGCTGCTGCAGGTAAGCATGTATTGTGCACGAAGCCACTCGGGCGCAATGCAAAAGAAGCGATTCAAATGTTGCAGGCGGTGGATAAAGCTAAAGTCGTGGGCGGTTATCTCGAAGATCTTTGTTACACCCCCAAATTTTTGAAATCCCTTACTACCATCAAAAGTGGAAGCATTGGTGAAGTGATTTGGACCAAAAGCAGGGAGACGCACCCCGGCCCGCATAGCGATTGGTTTTGGGATAAGGCGAAATCGGGTGGCGGTGCAATGGTTGACCTCGGTTGCCATTGTGTGGAAATCAGTAGAAATTATATTGGAAAAAATATTAAACCCATGGAAGTTATGTGCTGGGCAGATACCCGGGTACACCCTATTGATGCAGAAGATAACGCCCTTGGATGGGTGAAATATGAGAATGGCGCTATAGGCCAGTTTGAGGTAAGCTGGACCTTTCGCGGAGGAATGGACCTTAGAGATGAGGTTATGGGCGCTGAAGGAACTATCTGGATCAATAATTTTTTACGTACTGGTTTTGAAATGTTTACTTCGAGTAAGACTGGCAGTTATGTTGCTGAAAAAGCGGAAAGTACAAGCGGATGGTTATTCCCGGTAGGTGATGAAATGAATGAATTGGGGTATAACCATATGTTCACCGATATGTTTGAAGCAATAGAAAATAAAAGGCAACCCAATGAAGATTTCTATGATGGGTATGTGGTAAATGCAATATTAGATGCATGTTATCTTTCAGCCAAAACGAGGAAATGGGAACCGGTACAGCTGGAAGAATGGAGAGGCGTTGCAGAGAAGAAAACAGGAAAGCAATACAACAGCTTTGATGATAATTTCTATTTAATAAAAGAAGAAGTACTTCCTTCGGGAGAAAAGAAAGTCATTCTAAAAAATAAGAAAACGGGTACAATTGAAGTAAGGTAATGTCTTTGCTAAAGAAGAAACATATTGTAATTATTGGCGGTACCACAGGGCTGGGATTATCTGCTGCGAAGGCTTTCGTTACTAACGGGGCCTGTATTGTAGTATCAGGAAGAAATGCTGATAGACTGGCAGAAGCAAAAAAAGCCCTGGGAGATAATGCTGAAGCAATTGAAGGAGATGCAACACAGCCGGGTAATGCCGAAAATGCTATAAACACCTGCCTGGAGAAATTTGGAGCCTTTGATGGTTTATACCATGTTGCCGGTGGTAGCGGGAGAAAAATGGGTGACGGCCCTTTGCATGAATTGACGTTAGATGGTTGGAATGGAACCCTGGAATTAAATCTTACTTCCCTTATGCTTTCTAACAGGGCAGCTATAAAAAAATTCCAGGAACTTAAGAAAGGAGGAGCGATCCTGAATATGAGTTCTGTCCTTGGATATTCTCCTTCTCCGGAATTTTTTTCAACACATGCATATGCAGCTGCCAAATCAGCTGTTATTGGTTTCAGCAAATCTGTTGCAGCCTGTTATGCAAAAGATAATATCAGGGTAAACGTAATTGCCCCCGGATTGGTGGAAACACCTATGTCGCGACGAGCAGCAAATGATGAAAAGATCCGGGAGTTTATAAAAACAAAACAACCATTGGATAGTGGAAGAATAGGGAAGCCATCAGACCTGGATGGGCTGGCTATTTATTTTATGAGTGACCAGTCAAAATTTACAACGGGGCAGGTAATAGCTGTTGACGGAGGTTGGAATATTTCAGAAGGTCAATATTAATTTATGGTAGCAACGATCGGGATGGATTTAGGAGGAACCAGGATTAAAGCTGTATTGATGGATTCGGGTGGTAGAATTTTGGAGAAGGCCTACACTTCTACAAATGATGATAAAAATGCAGGTTGGAAAAGCGCGGTATCGAATTCAGTAAATGGACTTTTAAAAAATAAAAATTATGAAAGTGTAGTAATTGGAATTGCTGCACCGGGGTTACCTGATGATACCCAAACTTTAATAGCATATATGCCAGGTAGGATGCAGGGATTGGAACATTTTGCCTGGAAAGATTATTTGAGGCATCCTGCTTATGTTTTAAATGATGCTGTTGCAGCGCTAATTGCTGAATCGAAATTGGGAGTTGCAAAAGATAAAAATAATGTGGTTATGCTAACGTTGGGAACAGGAGTAGGCGGGGCAATCCTGCTTGACGGGAAACCTTATATGGGTGCCTTCAACAAAGCGGGCCATATCGGGCATATGGTTATAAATGATGAAGGGGAATGTGATATTACCGGGATGCCCGGTAGCCTGGAAGATTGTATTGGAGAATGCACGATAAAAAAAAGAAGTAAAAATAAATTTACATCAACCCTTGAATTGCTGGAAGCACTTAGATCAGGAGATAACTATGCAAAGGAAATCTGGCTAACCTCTGTAAAGAAACTTGCGATTGGATTGGCTTCCCTGACCAATATCCTTTCACCAGAGTTAATAGTGTTGGGAGGCGGTATTACAGAAGCTAATGAAGATTTGTTTGATCTTCTGAACGAATATATGAACCGGTATGAATGGAGAACCGGTGGTAACAAAGCAACAATCGTCAAGGCAAAGCTCGGGGATTTAGCCGGAGCTATAGGGGCCGCATGCTTTGCAATTGAAAAATATCATTCTAACACAATTAATACATGACACTTACGGAGACCTATTTGGAAAAATGCGCTGAGATAACCGAAAAAATTAGAGCCCAGCATGCAATGATCTTGAAAGCTGCGGGATGGTTCGGTGACAGCATTATATCAGGAAACATTGTCCATACTTTTGGCACAGGGCACAGCCGTATTATGGTTGAAGAAATGTGGCCCCGGTATGGTTCGTTTCCTGGTTTCAATCCGATTGTTGAATTATCATTGACATACCATAATAATGTAACTGGCGCTAACGGTCAGCGGCAGGCGATGTTCCTGGAAAATGTTCCCGGACTGGCTGAAAGAATCCTGAGAAATTTTGGATTGGATAAAAAAGATACTGCACTGATTGTATCTTCCAGCGGATGCAATGTGGTGTCCATTGAAATGGCAGAAATATTTCAACGAAAAGGAATAAAAGTAGTAGCCATTGTTACGAAAGATCATCTGGCTGCTTCTACGAGTAAAAGGAAAGACGGGAAAAAATTAGCTGATTTTGCAGATATTGTTTTGGATACCGGCGCTCCCAAAGGGGATTCAATGATCGATATAGAGGGTCTGGAATCGCCTGTTTCACCTGGTTCTACTGTGGGTGGAATTTTAATAATTAATAGCATTAAAGCTGAATTGGCTAAATTGTTAACTGATGCCGGGCAGCCTCCAAAGGTATTGACTGCTGCTTGTATTGTCGGGGCGGAAAAAGCCACTGCCTTATTTGAAGCTGCCTATGATGAACATGCGCACAGGATGGCAAAATTGTATAACCGGGCGGGGGTTGGCAATGAGTAAATAAAAGTTCACCGTCAGAAATTGAAATCGTTATGAATCAAATCCCAATAAGAACAACCGTTGTCGGCAGTTATCCGTTTCCAGGGTGGCTGGAGTTTGCAACGCAAAACCTAAATAAGTTTGGCAAAGCCGATATTGAGGAAATGATTGAAGATGCCGTCATCGCTGCGATCCATGACCAGGTATCAGCTGGGCTGGATGTAATAACAGATGGTGAACAAACACGCCTCGATTTTAATCTTTCCTTTTATGGATTCATCAATGGTATTGAAAATAATACCAATGAAACCCGGAAATTTGGCCCTCCGGCACATGACCAGCGGGGAAAAAATAATATTGTAGGAGAATTGGATGCTCCAAATGGTTTAGGAGCGGTGGCAGAATTTCAAAGGCTTATGAAGTTAGCGCCCGACGGACCTGTCCTCAAAGCAAGTGTTCCTGGGCCGTATACTTTAAGTGGAAGATTATTACCCAATGAAAAATACAAAGACCGTTATGCAATAACAGAAGCTTTGTTGCCCATTATCAGCAAAGAACTGGAAGCCCTGGTTAATGCCGGTTGTAAAGAAATAACGGTTGATGAACCATCAATGAGTTGTTATGCTTACAAAGAAGATACCAAACGATTTGTAGATATTTTTAACCGCACTGTAAAACCAATTGTGGGAAAATGCAATCTCAGCACACATTTATGTTTCGGTAACTATAAGGGAAGATCGGTAGGATACAGAAGTATCAAACCCATGTTGCCGGACTTTCTTGATTTGAGCGTAGATGAAATCCATATTGAAATGGCTAACCGGGAATTTGCAGAAATTGAGTTATTGAAAGTTTTTGCTGAAAAAATGAATGTAGCTGTTGGTATTATTGATGTGAAGAATTATTACATAGAATCAGTAGATGATGTAGTGGAGAGAATACAACGATGCTTGAAATATATACCGGCGGAAAGATTATCAGTGGCGCCTGATTGCGGATTGAGCCAAACAGCAAGATGGGCTTCCCGTCAAAAATTAATTAATATGGTTGCAGGAGCAAAAAAAGTAAGGGCGGGTTTATAATGGAATTAATAAAAGCGATAAAAAAGAATGAAGAATTAATCGAAGAAATGAATTCGTTAATTAATGTTGAAGATAATTTTCATTTGTGGTGGCTGGGGCAAAGTGGATTCTTATTACAATGGATGGAAAAGAGAGTGTTGCTTGATCCTTATTTATCAGATAGCCTGACCAAAAAATACGCACTAACTTACAAACCACATACGAGAATGAGTGAATTGGTTGTGCAACCCGGTTTATTGAAAAATATTTCGGTTGTTACTTCCAGTCACAATCATACCGACCACCTGGATGCGGAAACCCTCGTTCCCGTTATAAAAAATAATCCCGGCATTACATTTATTATACCGGAAGCTAACCGTGCTTTTGTCGCATACAGGGTGGAATGTAATCCGGATTTTCCGGTCGGATTAAATGAAAACAGGTTAGTGACTGTGGATGGATTTACATTTCATGGTATTCCTGCAAAACATAATGAAATTGAAAGAGATGAAAAGGGCAATTGTAAATTCATGGGTTATGTAATTGAATTCGGTAAGTTTACAATTTATCATAGTGGGGATACCTTGTTCTTTGATGAGATGATTGATTTATTAAAACCCTTTCATATAGATATCGCTTTGTTACCAATTAATGGAAACAAGCCTGAAAGACAAGTAGCAGGTAATTTAGATTGTAAAGAAGCAGCCGAATTAGGTAAGGCGATAGGAGCAAAATATGTTATTCCCTGTCATTATGATTTGTTTAGTTTTAATACTTCTGATGTAAAGGATTTTGTAAAGGAAGCGGAGCGAATCGGGCAGCCGTACCGGGTTTTAAAAGGAGGTGAGAAATTTACTTATAAAAAACAGGTTGTTTCCTGAAATACAATCAGCATCTAATCTAAAAATTGTTCTGATAAAATGAAAATTAAAAATATACTCGTTGCTATTATCATTACTCATCTCTTACCGGGGAGTGTATTTGCGCAGCAAAAGACCTATTGCAACCCCATTAATATCGATTATGGATATACACCGATTCCGAATTTTGCAGAATGGGGCCATCACCGTGCGACAGCGGATCCGGTGATCGTTAATTATAAAGGAGATTTTTATTTGTTTTCAACCAACCAATGGGGCTATTGGTGGAGTATTGATATGTTGCACTGGAATTTTATTTCAAAAAGATTCCTGCGTCCCTGGAATGCCGGTTATGATGAATTGTGTGCACCTGCAGTAGGAATCATTGGTGATACCATGATCGTATTTGGGTCAACCTATACTTCCAATTTCAGCGTTTGGATGAGTACCAATCCTAAAGCAAATGAATGGAAACCGCTCGTAGATTCTTTTGCCATTGGTGGCTGGGATCCTGATTTTTTTACAGATACTGATGGTAAACTATATATGTATAACGGTAGTAGCAATAGGTATCCTTTGTATGGTATTGAATTGAATCGAAAAACGCTTCAACCAATAGGAACCAGGAAAGAAATGTATTTTTTAGAAGATTGGCGTTACGGTTGGCTGCGCTTTGGAGAATATTGGGATAATACCTTTCTCGATCCTTTTATAGAAGGCTCATGGATGACAAAACAAAACGGGAAGTATTACCTGCAGTATGGCGCACCCGGCACTGAGTTCAGTGGCTATGCTGATGGTGTGGTAGTAGGAGATAACCCGCTGGGGCCATTTACCCCACAATCAGATCCACTTTCCTTTAAACCGGGTGGCTTTGCCCGTGGAGCAGGCCATGGCTCTACCTTCCAGGATAACCAACAAAACTGGTGGCATGTTTCTACCATGACGATTGCCGTTAAAAATAATTTTGAAAGAAGAATAGGTATTTGGCCTGCTGGTTTTGATAAAGATGATGTAATGTGGTGCAATACTTCCTTTGGAGATTATCCCCATTATTTGCCTTATTCAGGCAACCATGGTTTGGAAGATTCTTATTTTACCGGATGGATGTTGCAGAATTACAAAAAGCCGGTAGAAATTTCGTCTACACTCGGCAGCTATAATGCAAACAATGCAGTAGATGAAAATATTAAAACATACTGGAGTGCCGCTACAGGTGATAAAGGCGAATGGATACAAACAGATCTTGGAAATATCAGTACTGTAAATGCCATACAAATTAATTATGCCGACCAGGACGTTGCTGTTGACCACCTGGGTAAGATAAATGGCGGGGAACAGTTTCATCAATATATTTTGTATTATTCCCTGGACGGAAAAAAATGGAAAGTATTGGTAGATAAAAGCACAAACAGAACGGATATTCCACATGAATATGTGGAGCTTGAAAAGCCTGTACAGGCACGGTTTTTTAAATTAATGAATATACACATGCCTACTGGTAAATTTGCTATCAGCGGCTTCAGGGTTTTTGGAAATGGGGGAGGAGTACTTCCGGATATGGTTCAGAATTTTATAGTTTTGCGTACAGAAAAAGACAAGCGCAGTGCCTGGATAAAATGGCGGCCTGTGAACAATGCTTTTGCCTATAATATTTATTTAGGAACAGCCCCGGATAAATTGTACAATTGCATTATGGTATATGATACAAATGAGTATTGGCTTAAAACCATGGACAGGGAGAAAACTTATTATTTTTCCATTGAAGCTATTAATGAAAATGGAGTTTCTGCAAAGACAAAAATTATTAAGGTTGAATGATTGAAGTAATTGGGAGGTAACAGGACACTCATTGGCCGTATATCTTGATTTGGATGAAAAATTTGAATTCAAAACTGGAAGATTAGAAATAAGCCAAGAAGGTTTAAATAAGGATTTTAAAAATTAAAGTCTCTTCCAAAAAACCTTCTTGGTTTTAATAGTCCTTAATTAGGAGGAATTTATATGGGTTTAAAAATGGAAGATTGTTGGATGAATTTTTTTAATTATTAAATTAACTATCATATTTTTCCTTAAACTATTAAAGGATAAATAATCTAAACTATAAATAATGAAAAAAACGATTGCACTTTTGGTATTGATATTCGGCTTTACATATTCCGGTTTTGCACAAAGCAATGATGCGAAAATGAATTCATTCATTGATGCGTTGATGAAAAAGATGACATTGGAGGAAAAAATAGGTCAATTAAATCTGCCGGGATCAGGGGACATCGTTACCGGGCAAGCGGGTAATTCGGATATCGCCAAAAAAATAAAGGGAGGAAAAGTGGGTGGTTTGTTTAATATCAAAGGGTTGGATAAGATCCGGGCGGTGCAAAAAATTGCAGTGGAACAAAGCCGGTTAAAAATTCCATTGATATTTGGTATGGATGTTATTCATGGGTATGAAACTGCTTTCCCGATACCTTTAGGTTTATCCTGTAGCTGGGATATGAGCCTCATTGAAAAATCCGCCCGGATTGCCGCTACAGAAGCCAGTGCTGATGGTATCTGCTGGACTTTTTCGCCAATGGTGGATATTGCACGTGATCCAAGGTGGGGGCGCATTGCCGAAGGATCAGGTGAAGATCCATACCTTGGTTCTCAAATAGCCAGGGCTATGGTAAAAGGATACCAGGGCAACGATCTTTCAAAAGACAATACCATATTGGCTTGTGTAAAGCATTATGCTCTTTATGGAGCTGCAGAAGCAGGGCGTGATTATAATACGGTGGATATGAGTAAGGTCAAAATGTTTAATGATTATTTACCCCCTTATAAAGCAGCTGTAGAGGCAGGTGTGGGAAGTGTAATGGCATCTTTTAATGAAGTGGATGGTGTGCCGGCTACTGCCAATAAATTTTTATTAACTGATGTATTAAGGAAACAATGGGGATTTAAGGGTTTTGTGGTTTCTGATTATACCGGAGTTACTGAAATGGTCAATCACGGTATCGGAGATACGGCTACTGTTGCAGCCAGGTCATTGATGGCCGGAATGGATATGGATATGGTAAGTGAAGCGTTTTTAAATACACTACCCAAATCTTTGAAAGAAGGAAAGGTAACCATGCAGCAAATTGATTTTGCCTGCAGAAAAATACTGGAAGCGAAATATAAGTTAGGACTGTTTACGGACCCATATCGTTATTGCAATGAACAAAGGTCTAAAACAGAAATATTTACTGACGCAAATAAAAAAGCAGTCAGGGAAACTGCATCCCAGACTTTTGTTTTACTCAGAAACAAAAATCATTTGTTGCCATTAAAAAAAGCAGGAACAATTGCAGTAATAGGCCCCCTGGCTGATGCAAAAGAAAATATGCCCGGTACATGGAGTGTGGCAGCTAATTTTTCAGCTTCAATTTCTCTTTTACAAGGTTTGAAAAATGTAACTGGCCCGGATGTAAATATTTTATACAATAAAGGTTCCAACTTATCCAATGACAGTGTGTTTAACTTAACGGCTGGAATGTTCGGTAAATCCTTTAAATGGGACAACAGACCAGAACAGGAAATTTTAGATGAGGCGCTTGCAGTAGCTAATAAAAGTGATGTGATAATTGCCGCTTTGGGTGAATCTGCAGAGATGAGTGGAGAAAGCTCAAGCAGAAGCATGATCAATATTCCTGATGCCCAGGAAGATTTATTAAAAGCATTGGTAAATACCGGCAAACCGATAGTGCTGGTTTTGTTTACAGGCCGACCTCTTACACTAAAATGGGAAGAGGAAAATGTGCCTGCTATTTTAAATGTTTGGTTTGGCGGTACTGAAGCAGGAAATGCAATAGGAGATGTATTGTTTGGCGATGTGAACCCTTCCGGTAAACTTACCACTACCTGGCCACAGAATGTAGGCCAGATACCCCTGTATTATGATCATAAGAATACAGGCCGTCCATTACCTGAAGGTAAATGGTTCACTAAATTCCGTTCCAATTACCTGGATGTTTCCAATGATCCTGTTTATCCATTTGGTTATGGGTTAAGCTATAGTAATTTTGATTATGGTGATTTACAACTTAGTGATACCTTGCTTAAGGGAAATAAAACCTTATCAGCTTCAATAATGGTGACGAATAGTGGAAATGTGGAAGGCAAGGAAGTGGTTCAGTTATACCTCAGGGATATGGTGGGCAGTATCACCCGTCCTGTTGAAGAATTAAAAGGATTTCAAAAAATTGATTTAAAGGCAGGAGAATCGAAAACCGTATCTTTTAGGATAACACCAGAAGATCTTAAATTTTACAATGGTGAGCTGAAATACGATTGGGAACCGGGCCAATTTGAAATAATGATTGGGGGAAATTCAAGAGACGTTAAGATGGCAAGTGTGAAATGGTTAAAATAAGAGCTATTTTTTGCGGGCAATTAGTTTATTAATTGGGAATTAATTTTTTTCAGAATTTTAATATTTGATCAATGAAAAAGATTTTACTATTTATTTTTGTTTTAGCATCATCAGCATTATTTGCTCAAACCAGTGAGGTTTCGGTTAAATCAAAAACCTATAAGCCTGAGGGGAAACAGGTCCTTGTTTACACTACTGCCGACAATACTGATTATCGTATTTCGCCTACAGTTACCATTATGTTTACCAAAATGGGGCAACCCCTGGAAACGCAATTCTGCATATTTGTAGATCCCGAAAAAACTTTTCAAACTATTTTAGGTATTGGCGGGGCTTTGACAGATGCTTCAGCAGAGACTTTTTACAAGTTGCCTGAAAACAAACAAAAGGAATTGCTTACCGCCTACTATGATCCTCAAAAGGGAATCGGTTACACCTTAGCAAGGACCAACATACAGAGCTGCGACTTCAGCAGCGGCAGTTATAGTTATGTAAAAGAAGGGGATAAGGATTTAAAAACATTTAATGTAGATCATGATAAAGAATATCGTATTTCCTTTATTAAAAAAGCTATTGCAGCAGCAGGAGGTAAGCTAACCCTGTTTGCCAGCCCCTGGAGTCCGCCTGCATTTATGAAAACCAACAATGATGTATTGCATGGTGGTTCGCTGTTGCCGGAATTTTACCAAAGCTGGGCCAATTTTTATGGCAAGTTTATTAATGCTTATAAAAAAGAAGGGATACCTATTTGGGGAATTACCATTCAAAATGAGCCGATGGCAAAGCAAACCTGGGAATCCTGTATTTATACGGCAGAGGAGGAAAGGGATTTTTTGAAAAATTATCTTGGCCCCACAATGCAGAAAGATGGATTGGGAGATAAAAAAATAATCATCTGGGATCATAACCGTGATTTGATCTATCAACGTGTCAGTACCCTACTGGAAGATCCTGCTGCTGCCAAATATGCCTGGGGTATAGGATTTCACTGGTATGAGGACTGGAGTGGGGGCGACCAGATGTTCGATAACGTGGAAAGGGTACATGAAAGTTTCCCCGGTAAAAATTTATTATTTACCGAAAGTTGCGAATTTCCTTTCAAGTTAGACCAATTAAAGGACTGGAAATTAGGAGAACGTTATGGCCGCTCTATGATACATGATTTTAATGATGGAACTGTTGGCTGGACCGATTGGAATATTTTGTTGGATGAAACCGGTGGCCCTAACCATGTAGGTAATTTCTGTTTTGCTCCTGTGCATGCTATTACCCAAACCGGAGAACTGATATATACCAATTCATTTTATTACATCGGGCAATTTTCCAAATTTGTTCGTCCCGGTGCCAAAAGGATCAGTGTAGCGCCAAGCCGTAGTTCATTGATGGCAACTGGTTTTATTAATATAGATGGAAAGATTGCCGTAATTGTCATGAATCAGACAGATAAACAAATTGATTACAATCTTTGGGTTCAAGGTAATGCAGCAAAGATTACAAGTTTGCCCCATTCCATTTCAACATTAGTATTTTGAGAGGCTAAAATTTAACCTGCAGCTCAACTAAGTTGGGCTTAAATTTATTATATTATTTCTGGTAGGGTGAATCAGAATTATAAGATTTTCCTGTGGAAAAAAATAAAAAATAATCTTCTTTTTGTGCACAGGATAGGAATTAAAGTGTAACTTTTGACCATCAAACATTTAAATTTTATTTTTCTAATCTCTAAAACAAAAACTGATGAAGACAATTATTCTTTCCTTCTCTTTATTATTATTGGGTTTTGCTTCTTTTGCACAGGAGGAAACCAATGGAACCATTTACATCAAACATCCCTATATCGATGTGGTAAATGCAGCATCAAAAGCTTATCTCGCAAAGGACGATGCCACTAATATGAAGTTTTATTCAGATACGGCTAAATTCTGGTATGCTGGAATGGATAAGCCTGTAAGCCTGACCGAAGCAATGAAAGGCTGGGACTCGGATTTCGATTATTTTAACGACATCAAATTAAAGACAGTGGGATATCCTGATTACTTACATTACAAGCAAGGAGACGCGAAAATAGTACAGTCATGGTGGACATGGACCGGCGTATCAAAAAAATCAGGAAAGACTATAAAAGTGGATATGGTTTTGTTTGACTGGTTTAATAATGACGGTAAAATAGTTACCGAAGTGGGGTATGGCAACTTCGATGATTATAATAAGGAAAAAATGTAGAATTATTATACCCTTATTTAGAAATGCCAGGTTGTAAAATGCAGCCAGGTATTTCTTTCTTATGAGGTATTTCTTATTGATTCGTGTCATAAAATAATGCAGCAGCTCCAAGAATTCCAGCATTATCCAATTCAGAGATTTCTATTTTTACATGGTGCGCGGCTTTCTGAAAACCAAGAGACCTGATTCGTTGCCACATGGTTTTTGAAAAATAAGGAAATGCATGCCTGACAGATCCGCCGATAATAATCATCTCTACATCCAATGCATAAAGCATTACCTTAATGGCATTTCCCAGGTGCGTTCCTAACTCTTCAAACATTTTCAAGTCCTCAGCAATTCCATTCTTCGCTTTGTTAAAAACAATTTCTCCATCGATTTTATATACGTTTTGAAAGAACTGCCCGCTGGCATAATATTCAACTGTTTGATCAAGGTAATCAATCATTCCAAATTCACCGGCACCTCCATTTTTACCTTCATATAATTTATTATTAATGATGATTCCTGATCCGAGGCCGGTACCCAAAGTCATCCCAACCATTGAGGAGTATCCTTTTCCCTTACCAAAATAATACTCACCTAATGCAAAACAATTGGCATCATTATTTACATATACGGGTACCTGGTAACGCTCTTCCATCAATCTCTTTAAAGGGACTTCTTTCCATGCGGGAATATACACTACATCATATACCATTTGTTCTTCAATATTTACCAGCCCGGGAACTCCTATACCTATTGATATAACAGAATTGTTGATGATAGTGTCGGTAAAGGAAAATAAATCTTCCAGAACTTCTTCTGTAGTTCCCTGTGAGTTGATACGTTTCGACCGAATTTCACCCAGGGATTTATCTTTCACGAGGCCGGCACGGATATTGGTACCGCCAAGATCAATGCCAAGGATTGTTTTTTCATTCATGTTTTTTCAGCGAAAGAGAGGCTGCTTCTTTATCAAGGTATGCACAAAAATCAGTATGACCGGTTATCAATGAGGCAGGTAATTCCGGAGTCGGGCTGCTGCTTAAGACCATTAGGACAATTTCGGCTTTTTTGCTTCCATTAGCCAGTAGCATGATATGTTTTGCTTCAAATAAGGTTTTTATTCCTAGGGTTACTCCCATGGACAATTTCGTTTCTTTTCCAAAATATTTCTGCCCAACCTTTGCCGTTAAAGGATCAATATGAGCAATATGAGAACGGGATAAAGCTAGTGTACCCGGTTCATTCATTCCGATATGGCCGTTCATTCCCAATCCCAGTATAGCTACATCAATTCCTCCCTTTTGAAAAACATAATCTTCTATGCGGTCGCATTCTCCCTGTAAATTTTTTGCCCTTCCGTCAAAAAAAATAATTTTATCATTTTCTATACACAGGGGATGAAACAATTGGTTATTCAAATGCCACCTGCAACTGCCCTCATCACTGCCGTTCATACCTGTCCATTCATCAAGGCCAATAAAGTGCCAGTTTGAAATATCCAATTTTTTTTCGAGTACCCTGTTTACCAAATCAAGGTACATCCCTTTCGGAGTGTCTCCGGAAGCGGTGCAGATTAAAGGTTCAGGAATATCTCTAATCTTATCCAGCAAATCAGTTACGCATGAGTCTGACATGATTTCGTAAGTGTCACTAATTTTAATTTGCATTGTTTTTAAATATTCTATTGAGTAATCTTCTGGTAAAATTTATCACTTTGGTCTCGAAATGTACCGATAATTTTAAAAATGTATATAAATAATTGGCGATAGGATTTCCACCATTAATTTAGCTTTATACTATTTGAAAAACCTCGTATAATTTAGCATTGATTTGATTTTGAAAGTGGAATCCTCTAATCTCTAACACTTTCACTCTCAATCCATGGTGAAAGAATTAATATTACCATAATATTCTCTTAACAATTTGGTTACATAGAATTGTTTTCTTTGTATTGGCTGTACCTGCTTACTAATTCTTAGTATTTACCTTTTTAACCATTAAATTCCCGGCGATGAAATCAATCTCTTATTTCTTCCAGAAGATTTTTATCCGAATTTTCCTATCGCGATTATCAGATTTGTACTCACCCCTGAAGTTTTTTAAAGTGCATTAATAATGCAACAAAAGAAACGCAAGATTGAAATTCTTGTTTTGAGTGATGTGCACCTGGGTACCTATGGCTGCAATGCAAAACAATTATTGAGATACCTGAAAAGCATAAAGCCAAAAACAGTTGTCCTGAACGGCGATATCATTGATATCTGGCAATTCAGTAAAAGATATTGGCCAAGGAGCCACATGAAGGTTATTAAGCAGTTATTAAGCTGGATGAGTAAGGGTGTGAAAATATATTACGTAACCGGCAATCATGATGAAATGCTTCGGAAATTCGTAGGGTTTAAAATGGGATCGTTGCAGATTGTAAACAAAGTGGTGATTACGCTTGAAGATGATAAGAAAGCATGGTTTTTCCACGGTGACGTTTTTGATGTAACCATGCAGCATTCCAAATGGCTTGCCAGGCTAGGCGCAATAGGTTATGATACCCTGATCCTGATTAATATGTTTGCAAATTTTATTTCGCAAAAAATATTCAGGAAAGGAAAATTATCTCTTTCTAAAAGAATAAAGAATAGTGTGAAAAGTGCAGTGAAATTCATCAACAATTTTGAAAATACGGCTGCAGATATTGGTATCTCTAATAAATATGATTATGTAATCTGTGGCCATATCCATCAGCCTGAGATCAGGGAAATAACGAATCATCACGGTTCTATCATGTATTTGAATTCGGGCGATTGGATTGAGAACCTCACTTCCCTGGAATACAATATCGGCGTATGGCAGATTTATAAATACAATGAAAAAGAAGTGGAAGAATACATAGATGAAGAAGAACCGGAATTAACGAATAACCAGCTTTTCTCAAATATGCTGCATGAATTTAATACTATGAATGACCTATGAAAATTTTATATGCTATCCAGGGAACCGGTAATGGCCACATCAGCAGGGCAAGGGATATTATTCCATGCTTGATGAAAAAAGGTGAACTTGATGTTTTGATAAGTGGCACGGAAGCTGACGTTGATCTTGGCTTTCCGGTGAAATATAAATTCAAAGGGTTAAGTTTTGTTTTTGGGCAAAAAGGAGGTGTCGATTTATTTTCAACCTACAAAAAAGCAAAGCTGAAAAGGTTTTTCGATGAAGTGAAAAGTCTCCCGGTAAAAAATTATGATATTATAATCAATGACTTTGAACCTGTAAGCGCCCGCGCGTGCCAGCTTAGTCACAAAGATTGCATCGGTCTGAGCCACCAGGCTGCCGTTTTGAATAAGAAGAGCCCGCATCCCGCATCAAACGACATGGTTGGAAAATCAATTCTAAAAAAATATGCGCCGGTTACTGAGAAATATGGCTTTCACTTTAAGGCATACAGTGAGAAAATTTTTACACCGGTAATTCGCAATGAAATAAGGCAAGCCAGCAGTATAAGATTGCCACACTATACAGTTTATTTGCCGGCTTACGCTGACGAAAAGATCATTAAAACGCTTAAAGAAATGAGAGGTGTTAAGTGGGAAGTTTTTTCTAAGCATTCAAAAAAGGCGTATGAATATAAGAATATTTCCGTCTTTCCGATTAATAACGAAGGTTTCATCAGGAGCCTGGTAACTTGCACTGGTGTGCTGTGCGGGGCAGGCTTTGAAACCCCGGCAGAAGCTCTCTTTTTGCAAAAGAAATTAATGGTGATACCAATGAAGGGACAATACGAGCAGCAATGCAACGCTGCAGCGCTGAAGGAAATGGGTGTCCCTGTCTTGAAAAAATTAAGATTGAAAAAAGTGGAAAAAATCATGGATTGGGTAAATAATGGAGCAATTATTCCTGTTGATTATCCGGATATTACTGAACAGGTAATAGAAGAAGTTTTCAACAAATATTCCCAATGGTCGCATATTCCCGATACTTTACTGCCAGCCCGTTCTGTTGAAAAAAATAAACCACAAAGGATAAAACTCGGAAGAGTTCTCCACCAAATAACCGGTTAAGATGATGCTGCGAAAGGATGATTTTGGGAAGGATTTTGCATGGGGTGTTTCCACAGCAGCATACCAGGTTGAAGGAGGTAGTGATTTACATTTGAAAGGCGAATCCATCTGGGATGTTTTTGTAAAGCAAAAGGGTAAAATATTTCAGAACCATACCGGCGAAGTTGCTTGTGATTTCTATTTTCGATATGCAAAAGATATCAGCCTGATGGCCGGCCTCAATATTTCCAACCACCGTTTTTCAGTTGCATGGAGCCGTATAATCCGCGCAGGTACTGGTAAAATTAATCCTGCGGGCATTGACTTTTATAACCGCATGATCGATTTTTGCCTCTCTTTGAACATCGTACCATGGATTACTTTATATCATTGGGACCTGCCCTCTGAACTTGAGAAGAAAGGTGGATGGGTAAACAGGTATATCGTTGATTGGTTTGAAGATTTTGTAGCATTATGTATAAAAAATTTTGGCGATAGGGTAACTAACTGGATGGTGTTGAATGAGCCAATGGTTTTTACGGGAGCTGGCTATTTTCTTGGGGTGCATGCTCCCGGCAGAAAAGGATTGAATAACTTTTTAGCAGCTACTCACCATGCAGCTCTTTGCCAGGCGAGGGGAGGAGCCGTTATTAAATCACTGCAGTCGCAAAGTAATGTAGGCACAACATTTTCGTGTTCACACATTGAGCCCTTTAGGAAAATTGAGAAGGATATCGTTGCTGCACAAAAAGTGGATGCGTTACTTAATCGCCTTTTTATTGAACCTTTATTGGGCCTTGGTTACCCTGTGAAGAATCTGAAAATTCTGGAACGCATGGAAAAATTCATGAAGCGTGATGATGAAAAAAACCTGGCTTTCAAAATGGATTTTATCGGGGTACAGAATTATACCAGAGAGATAGTTAGTCACGCTATGTTTATGCCCTTTATGAGAGCAAAGATTATAAAAGCAAGCAAAAGAAACGTGGAAACTACGCTAATGAACTGGGAAATTTACCCCGAATCTATTTACAATATTTTAATAAAATACAGTGCTTATAAAAATATACCACCATTAATTGTTACGGAAAATGGCGCGGCCTTCCAGGATGTTGTCAGAAATGATGAGGTACATGATCCGAAAAGGATTCAATATCTCCGGGAAAATATTTCACAGGTTCTTCGTGCAAGGCAGGAGGGTGTAAACGTAAACGGCTATTTTATATGGACCTTCCTCGACAATTTTGAATGGGCAGAAGGGTATTATCCTAGGTTTGGTTTGGTTCATGTTGACTTTGCCACTCAAAAAAGAATTGTAAAGTCTTCCGGAAAATGGTATTCCCAATTTCTGAAAAATGTGCCTGTGGATGAGCCGAAAATCATGGGAGAAAATATCTTTCACTAGGTTGGGAGCTTTGAACAATTTAATCCATTAGTTTGACATAAGCCCTGAGTGAAGCAGCTAAAACTGGATATGCACTCTGAACGAATATACATGGACTGGTCCCCGGTCTTTATTATAGGCTGGATTAGAAATAAACTGGTAATCAACGCAGGCAAATAAAGTCTTGAGAATTCTGGCTTGATAAAATATTTCTGCAATGGATTCGGCACCGTAATTCAGTTTGCCATCTCCGATTAAAAATCCATATAGCCCTGCATTTAAGAATTCGCGATGTTCTTTTGAAATCCCATTAATTATCGCCGCGATCCCAAGATTATCCTGCTTTCGGTTTGGGAAAATTGCCATGATGTTCACCCCCGCGCTGACTGTCCTATCAATTTCAGTAAAGGCCCAGGTAGCAGTTTTCCCGTCATTCCAGCTCGACTTTAAAAATATTCCTGTACTGTTTGTTATTTTTTGTTCTGCATTGATGCCGATCCCATATTTTATCCCCCCATACTTGCCAGATTCCTTTTCCCCTGTATAAACAGCTACGTCACTGCTATCACCATTCCTTACTTCCTGCAAGGTAGTGCTGTAAGCAGGAGCCTGCGTGCTGTTTCGAAATACCAACAACCTTACTACGCCAGGGGTATTTCCTTTCCATCTTTTCTCTGCTTCCAAAGTCAGCCCCTGAGCCTTGATATAATTATAATCCATGACCAACCCATTAGCCTCTTTCGGTTCAGCGATACATGATACCCGAATAGCCCATGAGGGCTTTGTTAGTTCCATGACTATGCCTGAAGTATATCCCCTTGTATCTGCAGGATAGTCCCATGCTCCATTGCCCATCAGAGCCCAATTCATAAATTGAGACCGGGGATTGTGGCTATAACTGTTATTATCATAAAAATCGGATATACTGAATTTACCTGCTCTCAGGGTTATCCGGGAAGTCGGTATCAATTCTTCCACCTGGTTGGCATCATCTTCAATTTTTTCATAACTGGTATTTTTTAAAGGGAAATATTGTACATAATAAAGTCTTGCTACATAAACTTCGGGCGCGGGATTTCCAATCCGGTAGGTTTCACCGTTGGGAAATCCCGCAACCCCCCTAGTGGAGCTTAGGCCGGTACCACCTCCAATTTCAGCATTACCATAAATGGCTGCATTCTTCCATAATTTCCTACCGAAAAATAATGTAGATGTTACTGACATTGCATTCCCTTCCGCGACAGATTCTAAGCTGTTCGTTCCCGAATATTTTGCCTTAAAGGCGAAATGTCCCTGCGATATGGCTGTTAACTGAAAGTGGTAACTCCATTTAATACTACTATCAGAAGGGGTTTGGCCAGAGCCTGAATGTGAGATAATAATGACAAGGTGGGCCAGGATTTTTTTCATGCGCAAAAGTACACAGTACTTAAAAGGAAAAAAATTATTTTTAAGCAGTTACATTGCAATATGATCATCTGTATTATTTTGGATAGGAGGATACTGAAAAGTATAAAAAAAGGAGCAATGAGTCTTTTGCTCCTGTATTTTTTATTAAAAGAAATTAATAATCTGATAATTCTCTGATCGTGCAATTACTCCATTAAAAGCGGACTCCGATACAAAGACCGCTCCGGATGCCAGCCCATGGTCCCGAAAATTTAAGTGTTGCGCCATTGGCATCAACAGTGTTACTTGTTGTAGCAAGGGGAACTTTCAGGTCGTCCAGGCTTGATTTAAGAGCCGATTGTTCATCGGAAGAAAGGGAAGTGCTTCCGGTAATACTCCCATTACAAGATCCGAAATTGGGCCCAATGAGATGAAAGTCAAGGTAAACTACTTTCCCCAGATTCCACTGCGCACCAAACATCAGGCCGCCTGTAATGCAATTAAGGTTACCAGCGAGTTGAATTGATTTATCTACACCGTTATCAGAGTAATGGTAAGGAAGATTTGCTGTATAATGTGCATAGCTTGCAAAAGGTGCAATGTAAAAGCCATGGAACGCACCCCTCCGGCTAAAATAAAACCTGATCTCAGGTATAACAGCAAAATTACCCACCTTAAAGTTATCCAATTGACTCTTGGTACTAGAATCGCTTATAGAATTCCGGAAACTCTTTTCGAATGGCAACAAGCCATCCGGCATTTCCCTTGCGGTTAAGCCAATTGTAATCTTCTTTGCGATTTTCCTTTCATACTGAAGTGAAATATTTCGTAAGCCAAGGGCAAACAAATTGATTTTAATAAGATTTTTTTTGATGGTTAACGGTTCAGGCTTTTTTACAGTATTTGTGGAATCGTTTTGGGCCTTCAGAAGAGATGCTGCCATCAGGAAAAAAATACATGACAAAATAATTTTTTTCATATGGATTGGTTTAGTATAATAATTTATTGATACACTTGAAACGAAAAATGGGAAATTTTATTATGTTTTTTCCAATCTCAGATTTGGTCAATTGGAGGATGATACACTCCTGTATTATAGCAATGGGGTTTGACCAGGTCGTGAAAAGACAACATGATTCATGAATTGAGTCAAATTGTAAATTTGAAGGGTTCCTACAGTGATCATTATCTCTTTATTATAAGCGGGCAGAATAACATAGGTTAACAGTATATAAATTAGCTAAACAATGAGATTTACATTATGCTGTAAAACTGTTTCTCATGATGTCTATCAGCTTTTCATCATACATTTTTTTCGCCATCCTGATCATGTTGTCAAAAGCTTTGGCATGAGAGATGCCGTGACCGATTATAACCGGTTTATTTACCCCCAGAACGGGCACGCCTCCGTAAATTTCAAAATTGAACCGGTTAAAATGTTCATCTTGTATCTTCCTGTTTTGAACAATATCATAAATTGATTCTGCAAATTTCAGGATTACATTTCCGGTAAATCCATCGCAAATATATAGGTCAGCCTTGTCTTTCAATAGATCGCGGCCTTCTGCATTTCCTACGAAATTAATTTGCTTGTTTTCCTTGAGGATGGTGTAGGCTGCCTGCGTAAGCAGGTTTCCTTTTCCCTCCTCTTCTCCAAGGTTTACCAGGGCAACGCGTGGATTGGGTGTATTTAGAATATGTTTTGCAAATAATGATCCCAACACTGCAAACTGGTTTAGGTTTTCCGGTTTACAGTCCGCATTCAGGCCTACATCTGCAAGCAAAGAAAGATTGCCATTTTCCTTGGGAAGATAAGCTCCAATAGTGGGCCGCAATACTCCTTCAATAGCCTTAATAGTGAACAAGGCTCCCACCATCATGGCGCCGGTATTCCCCGCACTGATGAAAGCATCCGCTTTTCCCGAAGCTAATAAATGGAAACCTATTGCTATGGAGGATTTTTGTTTTTCTTTAAGCGCTTTCGTTGGGTGTTCATGCATTTCAATTACCTGCTCGGCATGCACGATAGTTATTTTCTCAGACCTGATTTTATATTCTGTTGCGAGTTGATTAATTCTCTTTTCATCCCCTACCAGCAAGAGGTGAACATCCTGCCCGGGTTGAGATTGAAATAACTGAACTCCTTTTATAGCCTCAACAGGAGCAAAATCTCCACCCATCATATCGAGCGAAATAATCATAATGCAAAATTAAATTACATATAGTTTCTTTCAGGTGTTCTAAAAAGCCGATTCCTTTATACCATAAAAAAATCCAAAAACAAGGTTGAAGTTACTCAAACTTTGTTTTTGGAAATCATAATGTTATGAAAAGATAAATCAAGCTTTCAAAGGAGCTTTCTCCGAAACCACATTTCCTTTGTAATAAAGTTTTCCTTCGCTTATATGTGCACGATGGCGTACATGGGTTTCACCTGTTATCTTATCGACGCTGAGGGTTGCTGCATCAGCCTTATAATGAGTTCTTCTTTTTGCGCTTCTTTGCTGACTATGTCTGCGTTTTGGATTTGGCATAACAGTAAATTATTATTGTTTTTTAAGTTTTATTTTTCTTTAATTTTTCAAGTCCTTCCTGCAAAGGATGATTATTTTCAATAACACCGGATTCCATTTTTTTGAGCATGGCCAGAATTTCTTTGTTACATAACGGGCCGCCTAATTCTTTTTCGCTGCACATGCGCTGCATCGGTATGCTAAGGGTGACAAACTCATAAATCCAGTCAGCCAGGTGAAGATGACTTTCAGTTCGCGAAATATAGAAAATATCCGGATCTTCCTCGCTTGAATTCATCTCATCCGGGTTTTCAACCTGCTTGATCACCATGTTGAACTCATCCCACAGATTGAGCGGTAATGTATTGCCACACCTATCGCAAGTTACATTTACATTTCCGCCAATCTCAAATTTCAACATCATGAATGATGTGTTTTTTTCGAGCCTTAGCCTGATGTGCGCTTTGCAGCTTTCAAAACCTATATCTGCAGGGTCTTTCTGCCTGTAATCTGAAAAGAACTGTTCGTCAACCTCGTAATTAAACTCATGAATTCCGGGCTTTAATCCTACAAATGCAATATCAAACCTGCGCCTGTTTCCCATGACATCATATTAAAGGGGGGCAAAGGTAAGGAAATTCAACTGATTTTTGCGATAAATTCCCTCTACAGAGGGGCATTTATGAAATTTCTGGATCCGCTAACAGTAATGCCCTGCTACTTTACCCTATCTTCGGCGCCTGAAAATTATTTCATTCCAATGATTGTAAATTAGTTTCCTTAAAAAGAATGGGTGTCCTTACTAATCTTAAAAGGCGTAAATGGATCTGGTTCACGATTCTGATCCTGATAATTCTTATAAAACTCTTCGCCCACAACGATTTTCATGTTGAAAAATTCTATGCACGGGGATATTATTACTATGAGTCTATTTTGCTGAGATATCTGTATGGAAGTATTCCTTTCAGTTTGGGAGATATCCTCTACCTTCTTGCGGGGAGCTGGCTTTTTTGGAAACTTTTTAAGAATGGCAGGCTTCTTTTTAGAAAAAGGCTCACGAGGCAGGTTATCGTGAAAAAGATGGCAAAGCTCCTGATTCTTTTTGGAACCGTCTATGTTATCTTTAATATTCTCTGGGGATTAAATTATAACCGCAAAGGGATTGCCTGGCAATTTCATTTGCCCCAGGTTTCTTATAATTCTTCCAATCTTATAATAATTCAGGACCTTCTCCTGCAGAAAGTAAATGAAACAAAAATGCGCCTCATACGGCAGCAGGTTCATTATCCTTCAACAGAAGAATTATTTAAGAGGGCCAAAATTTGTTATAATGAGGCAGCAAATGATTATCCATTCCTTCAATATAAAAATGTTTCTATAAAATCTTCATTGTATGGAAAGCTGGGGGATTATTTGGGATTCACGGGGTATTACAATCCTTTTACCGGAGAGGCCCAGGTAAATACGACCGTTCCTAGATTTTTGCAGCCTTATATTACTTTACATGAAATGGGGCACCAGTTGGGATATGCAAAAGAAGACGAAGCAAATTTTTCAGGCTATCTTGCAGCAGCCAATTGCCGCGATACCTTATTTCAATATTCGGCCTACCTGGATTTATACTTGTATGCGAACAGGGAAGTATTCTATCTTGACTCGGCGGCGGCCAGGCTTTCAGCAAAACAATTGATTCCTGAGGTGAAGGCAGATCTTTTGGAATGGCGCCGGTTTAACGAACGATATACTAGTTTTTTAGAACCAGCCGTAAACTGGATGTATGGAAAATACCTCGAAGTGAACCAGCAGCCTAAGGGGCTCCGCAGCTATAATGAAGTAGTCGCAGCGTTGATTGCCTATTATAAAAAGTTTGGGAAATTGTGAATCATGAAACCGGACAAGGCATAAAATTAGAATACAATCTGCTTCCTGAAAATATCATCAGTTAGTACTGCTAGGTCAAAATCATTCATCCATTTCTGGAGCCGCATATTTTCTGAAAGACTTAGGTCATTAAAGAAATAAGCCATTGCAATTTTGTTCCCATTCTTAAGGGTGGCATAAAAAGCATTTGTAAGAACAAATATGGTAGACCCGCCTTTCATACCTGCATGAACTAACCAACTGCTGTTGGCAGGATTTTCCATTAAGGTTTCCAACTCTTCCGAAAGAATTCGATAAGTGTCCTGATCAAAATATTTCCTGTCGTTGAGGATAGAACATAGCTGAACATATTCCTTTGTGGTGGAAGAAGGTAACCTGTCGCTCCATGATTTCTGCACCTTCATGGTCAGGTCCGGGGGCTGCAATCTCTTCTTGTAATTACTGTCATATTTCAGCCCATCATGAGTTACCGAGGTAAATTTTACATAATCCTCATCACTTACCTTACTAATTTCCTTAAGTAATTTATCCTCACTTACCTTTCTCGGATTTTGATATATAAATAATGAAGAAACGAGGTAATAGGCGGGAGTATGTTTTTTAAGACCAAGCATTCGTATGTTACTGTTAATATTATCCAGTCCCAGCCGGTCCATCAGGTATTCTGTATTTGCATTACTGCTAAACATCATCATTCCTCTTGCCACATTAGTAAGCTTCACACTGTCGTGTATAATGTTGCCCAATTTATTTTCATAGCTTATCCAAGAGGGATGAGCATTGCCATCCGTATTTGGGATATAATATTTGGCTATCTCCCTGAGAGGAACCCATTCGTTTTCATTAATAAGGTTATGAGAAGCCTGTTTTGCAAATTCAATTGCTACAAGAATGTTTACAGTGCTGGCAAGCGGCATCAATTTGTCTTCATTAAGCCTGGCAATTACGGTATCATTTTTTGCCAGGAAAAGTGATGATCTTGATGGATTCTTTTTTATGAAGTTCAGCAAGGAATCTGCTCCTGCTCTTGATTGTGCAAAAACATGGGAGGAAGTAATTATCAAAACAAAAAAGCAAAGGAAAATGGAACTACTTTTTTTCATAAATAGTTTTTAATAGTTGAAGACTCAATGTTCGGTAAATAAGGTCAACTTACAAAAATTGGTAATGGCATATTAATGAAATATTCCAGCAGATAGATCGCCGGGTTTATCTTTTTTCTCCCGTATGTATCCTTTTCCTTCTCTCCGGCGCTGCAGCTCTTTTGAATCCACTATCTGCTTCATTCATCCTTATAAGCCGGCCGTTATAAATTTCCCCATCTAAACTCTTAATCATCTTAGCAGCCACTGATTTATCTATTTCAACCCAGGAGTTCATATCCCGCATATCAATTCTACCCAATACCTCTTTGTTCAGGTTGCTTTCATCCAGGATGAATTGCAGAAAACTTCCCTTGTAGAAACCATCTTTTGTGCCAAGATTTACAAAAAGCCGAGTAAATCCGCTATCCCTGCTATAATTAGGCCTTTCTCTCCTTAATCCAAATTCGCGTTTATTATTTTGCTCAAATCTCCTTTCCCTGGAATCAGTTCTTACATTCAGATCATCAGCATTCTCATAATATTTTAAAAAATGATTAAACTCAAGGGCTGCCACTCTTTTCAAAACTTCTTCTTTACTTATGTTTTCAAATTTCTTTTGCAAGTCAGGCATATAAGTTTCGTAATCTCCGCTTGAAATATCAGCATTGATAAGTTTATCCATAAAATAAAAAAATTGTTTGCGGCACACATCTTTTCCTCCCGGAATATCAAGCCTGTGAAACTGCGCATTCACCATTTTTTCCAGTTGCCTGATCTTAAAGGCTTCCCTGCTGTGGCAGATGGAAATGCAGATACCGCTTTTTCCAGCCCGTGCAGTTCGGCCGCTGCGATGCGTATAAACCTCCATATCATCGGGTAATTCAAAATTGATTACATGAGTAATACCTTCCACATCCAAACCCCTTGCAGCTACATCAGTTGCAATCAATAATTCTATATTCTTATCTCGAAAACGCTGCATTACTTTATCTCTTTGCTGCTGGGTCAGGTCGCCATGAAGTGCCTCTATATTATACCCTTCTTTTGCGAGCCTTTCCGTAATATCATGTGCATCTGCTTTCGTACGGGTAAAAATGATTCCATACATGCCCGGATTAAAATCGATCAGCCTTTTTAATGTTTCGAAGCGGGAATGTGCCGGCGTAATGAAGTATTGGTGGTCAATATTAACATTCGCTGTATTTTTTTTCCCAACAGTTACTTCCTGTGGGTTGTGCATGAAGTTTTTTGAAATAGCCTTTACGGTGGCGGGCATCGTCGCGCTGAAGAGCCATGTGCTTTCACGATTAATCGTGTTTTTCAAAACAAAATCGATATCATCGCGGAAACCCATGTTCAACATCTCATCCGCTTCATCCAGCACCACATATTTTACTTTTTGCAGGTCAATAGCCTTTCTTTCAATCATATCTATCAGGCGACCGGGCGTCGCTACAACCAAATGAACTCCTTTCTTAAGCGCCCTTATTTGCATTACTATCGATGCACCACCATAAACAGGCTCGGCAAAAATACCCGGAGAATATTTCTTAAAGTCCTGTAAGTCATTGCAAATTTGAAGGCATAGCTCCCTTGTGGGGCATACGATCAATGCCTGTGGAAACTTATTTGAAGGATTAATCAATTGTAAGAGAGGCAGTCCAAAAGCAGCTGTTTTTCCGGTTCCCGTTTGGGCAAGTCCAACAAAATCAGTAGTTCCGGAAAGTAAGATCGGTATTGCTTTAATTTGTATAGGGGTAGGAGTTTCGAAACCAAGATCATTAACGGCCTTTACAATGTTTTCACTTAATCCAAGGCCTTCAAATGCATTCATTTATTTTTTTTTATTTAGGCCGCAAAGGTATGTCTTTACATCGATAGTAATATTTATGTAAGTTTTTAAAAGACGGGTAATAAAGAAGATTATGATCCGTTTGTGACTATTGATTATACCTTATTATAATTTTAAAGTCTGTAACCCTGAATAATTTTGAGCTGAGAATTCGTTCGCATCTAATTTACCTAACTCTATTGATGCGAAAATTTTCTTCATTTCTAATTGCCGGTTTGTTGTTCTATTCAGCTTCCTTTGGCCAAACAATATCTTCTTTTGATCCAGCTGATGATTCGTTGTTCTATCATCTGAGGTCGTTAAAAATGACCAATGATACAGACAAGCCACCCAGTGAATTCAAGGTTAGTCTTGGGCTGGGTAATAACTTATATGGGAATCAGAATAAAGCAGCGGCATCTTTACAAAATTCCAATCTCCTGGTAATAAACCCGTCCGTTAGTTATGCTCATAAGAGTGGCTTTGGTATTGCCTTTACCGGCGACCTTGTTAGCGGAAATACACCATTAGGATTTTCCCAGTATCTTTTGGAGCCATCTTATGAATATACAACGGGTAAAGTAATAGATGCTTCACTTTATTATACACATTATTTTGAACAGGGGGTTTATAATGCCAACACTTCACCAATTCAAAATGAATTTTATAGTACATTTCTTTATAAAAAGACCTGGCTCAAACCGGGGATCGCACTCGGATATTCTTCAGGAACATACCATGAAATTGTAAAAATAGATACTGCTGTGAAGGAAGCAGGGCAGAGGGTACTATTGAAATATAATGATACAGTTGGAATAAAAATTGCCTCCTACAGTGCAGCAGTAACACTTGAGCATGAATTTGAATTTAAAAACGTTCTGGCAAAGGATGGCGATTTTACCTTTACGCCCCAGTTGTCTTTGATAACGGGGAAAAATACCTAACTGGTGAACCATAGCAGTAGTGAAGCAAATTTTGAAGCATATTCGAAAAAGTTCCTAAAAAAAATCAAATACTTCGAATCGCAGGAAGGAAGTCAAAAATCTGAAGCTCAATTTGCTGCCCTGAATTTAGATCTTAACTATTCAATAGGGATTTTCTATATTGAACCTACACTATATTTGGACTATTATTTACCAAAAACAAATCAAAGCAGACTCAGTGACATTTATGTGATAAACGTAGGTCTTACTTTTTAATAGCCTTAATTTGCATGCATATGTAAAATTCTTACTTTAAAATTACTTTATGAAAATTAAGCTTCTGTCACTCGCCTTTATACTATTCATTTACTCCGCTGCCTACAGCCAAACCTTTAAAGTTGGAATAATGGGTGGGGCCTCCTTGGGAAAGATCACCGGGATTTCTTTTAAAGATAAATTTACGTTAGGTTATAATGTTGGGGGGTTCGCAACGATTGGGCTCGGTAAAAAATTTGCTATTCAGCCTGAAGTGCTTTTCTGCCAGGTAAATACAGATACATCCGATAATTTCAGTAATGTTTACGCCTTTAATTATGTAAATAATATTCAATTAGGATATTTATCCATACCCATTTTATTGAATTACAATGTCTCGAAGTTAATTACGCTTCAGCTCGGGCCTCAATACGGGATTTTGATTGATCAAAACAGGAGCCTGCTGCAAGACGGGAAGGATGCTTTTAAATCCGGGAACTTTTCGGTGACGGGAGGCGCACAGCTAAATCTCATGCGATTCAGATTTTATGGGCGCTTCGTTAGTGGCGTAACAGATATTGCCAACATAGGTAGTGCAGATACCTGGAAAATAAAGTCATGGCAACTTGGCATAGGGTTCGTGCTCTAAATTACCGGAGCTTTTCTATTTCTCCTCCTTCACCTATTCTTACTATTGATGAAGGCTGATACTTCTTTAATTCGTGCTGCCGGTGGTGGACTATATAATCAACCCCGTCCTTTATTACTTTCGGAATTTCTGAAAAATTTTTCGGCGAATCAGCCCCTGAGATATTTGCTGAGGTCGATACTATTGGCCTTGATAGTTGCTTTATAAGCTTGCTGCAAAAGTCATCTTGTACAATTCTGATTGCTATGCTAACATCTTCGTTTATTATATTTTCTGGCAGATTCATTGCTTCACTAAATATCGCTGTGGTTGGATTATTTTGCCCAGACAAAAAATCCATCAATTTTTTTGAAGGATTTAAAACGTAATTATCTATATCTTCTTCATGTGCCAGCAAAATAATCATTGATTTTTTTTCTTCCCTTTTTTTGAGATTGTAAATTCTTTTTATCGCATCAGTGTTTGTAGCATCACATCCTATTCCCCAGATGGTATCGGTAGGATACAAAATAATACCACCGGCTCTTAATACTTTTAATGACTTTGTAATATCTGTTTCGAAATTTTCCATTTATGCAACAAGAGTATTTAATAGCTGAGAAGTTTCAATAGTATATCCACATTTGAAGTTCCCGAGCGGGCAGGCCTTCTGCCCATGCAGCGAGCATGGCCTGCACGGTAATGGTTCCAGCGTTTCAACAATAAATGACTTTGATGATAACGGGTAAAATCCAAATGCAGGAATCGTAGAACAGAAGATTGCTGTGACCGGCGCATCGGTGGCCGAGGCAAAATGCAAAGGCGCCGAGTCATTGGTATAGTTCATGGCTGCCCCTTTCATTAATGCGGCGGATGAAAGGAAATTCAATTTTCCTGCCAGTATGTCTACATTTTTATTGGATGATTGCTTTTTAATTTCCTTGCAAAGAGACGCGTCTTCTTTGCCGCCTAACAGGAAAATACCGTATTGATCTGGAAAAATATTGATCAGTTCAATCCATTTTTCTATAGGATATTGTTTGGTAAACCATACGCTGGCCGGCATCATGCAAACATAAGGCTGTGATGGAAATTGTTTTAGCCGGTAATTATCAGCTTCTTCGTAATTTTTTTCGGAAGGGTAGAGCCTCGGCTTAGTGAAACTACTATCAGTGAGGTATTGGATCAGGGTATTATTGCGCTCCACTTCATGCAGGTTTTTGGAAAGCTCATGAGGTATTTTTTTTGTAAACAAAAAACTTAAGGGGTTTTTGTCAAAACCTATTTTTTCTTTGCCTCCTGAAAATGCAGTTAGTATACCCGTGGAAGCAAACCTTTGAGTATTAATTACAGTATCATATTTTTCTTTCCTGATTTTTCGTAAAAGGATAAAGAGGTTCTTATTTTTGTTTTCCTTTTTGTTCCAAACCAATGTTTCATGTAAAAATGGATGATTTGCCAAAAGCCCTTCATTTCCTTTTCTGACCAAAAAATCAATTTGAGCCTCCGGAAAAAAGCGGTGCAGCTTTTCAATTAATGCTGTAGCCAGCACCACATCTCCCGTAAATGCTGTTTGTATTACCAGGAATTTTTTCATGAGGTGGCAAAGGTATCAATTAATCATTTGAAGATATTTTGCGTTTACACATTATGTTTGCAAAAAATGATATTATGGAATTGGAAAAATTAATAAGAGAAGCATGGGAAAACCGCGAGTTGCTGAAAGAAGAAATCTATACTTCCGCAGTACGAAATGTTATTGAAAAAGTTGATAAAGGAGAATTACGCACTGCAATGCCTTCAGCAGCCGGATGGAAGGTGAACGAATGGGTGAAGCAAGCCATCCTGATGTATTTTGGAATTCAGCAAATGGTAACCTTTAGTTTGCCTCCTTTCGAGTTTTATGATAAAATGAAATTAAAAAGTAACTATAAAGAATTAGGTGTTCGTGCAGTTCCACATGCCGTTGCCCGCTACGGAGCCTACCTGGCAAAGAATGTAATTCTGATGCCAAGCTATGTAAACATAGGCGCCTATGTTGATGAAGGCACCATGGTAGATACATGGGCCACCGTCGGCAGCTGCGCACAGATTGGGAAGAACGTTCATCTAAGTGGCGGTGTAGGTATTGGTGGTGTATTGGAACCTTTACAGGCAAGCCCGGTGATCATAGAAGATGGTTGTTTCCTTGGCAGCCGGAGTATTGTGGTGGAAGGTGTACGGGTTGAAAAGGAAGCCGTGCTTGGCGCCAATGTAGTGCTTACCCAATCCACCAAAATTATTGATGTGAGCGGCAAGGAACCCATAGAATATAAAGGAGAAGTTCCTGCAAGAAGCGTGGTGATTCCCGGGAGTTACCTGAAAAAATTTCCCGCGGGGGAATACAATGTGAGTTGCGCATTGATTATTGGAAAAAGGAAAGAAAGCACTGATAGAAAAACCAGTTTGAATGATGCGTTAAGGGAATTTAATGTGAGTGTATAAGGTTGATTTTTTATTTGCTTAAATGGCTATTTTAATTTTTACATTTACATTTTTTAACTGATTGCCCGGGTGGCGAAATTGGTAGACGCACTGTGTTCAGGTCGCAGCGTTCGCAAGGATGTGCTGGTTCGAATCCAGTCCCGGGCACTTAGAAACCGTTATAAGTTATTGATTTATAATTGTTTATTATTTTTAAACAACCGTTTTTTCCCGATTTTTCCCGCTTATTCCCACACAATCCGGCACAAATTTGGCACACAGAATTGTATGAATATTCATATCACAAAACGATTATCCAGAGATAAGCAAAAGCCTATTATACCTTTGAATGGGGTAAGGCAGGTGGACAACGCTTATCCACAGGTGTATTTACTTACGCAAAGCCAAAAGATCAGGTTCAAAGAAATCATAATAAAGAAGCGCTGATAATTTTAGAAGCTAAACGCTCACAAATGATTTTGGACCGGCAGGCCATTAATAGTGGTTATATTCCTCAGTATAAAATAAAGAACAATTTTCTTGATTACTATGCAGACTTTGTGAAATTAAATATGCGTAAAGGAAACAGGCATCTTAGTCAAAGCCTGAATTCTTTTAAAAGGTTTATTGGTAAAAATTATATCTCTGCAATTGAAATCAACGAAAATTTCTGCGAACGATTCAGAAACTTTTTGTTGGCGAATCTGAATGGCGAAACACCTGCTAATTATTTCAGCAGGTTTAAACGAGTATTAGAAGCTGCGAGTAAAGATGGCTATTTCAAAATAAGCCCGGCGGCTGCGATTGCATCTAAAGCGAAATCAAACAAAAAAGTAAAGGACATTTTGGAGCCTAATGAATATAACAAGTTAATAAATACGCCGCGTATTAATTATGAGGTAAAAAAGGCATTTGTATTTTCATTATATACTGGCTTTAGATGGGTGCCTTACGGGTCTTTCAATTCGCCGACCAGCGAGGCTCCTGGACTAGATTTACAGTAATTGAATGATGAGCATACACTAATAGCGGGAGCTTCGATATAATCATTTAAAGTATCGGCTATTTTTTTATTATTGCATCCTTGTTGAGTGGCGAAATTATATCACCTTCCCATTTTCATTTAATGGATTGCGAAAAAATCAAAGTCTATATGGGCACCTAACTGTTCCAATAGATCTTGCCTCTGGCTTAATTTTTCTAAACGTAATTCATCATCAATTAAGCCTCTTGCTTTGACATAAATTTCTGTTACCATTTAAGACAGCTGAAATCATAAAAACATTGCTTCGTATCTTAGGTTTTTTTAGAGATAACCTTAATTATATTTCGTTGTATTAGGATGAAAAGTGCTCCACGAATGCCAGAATTCCTGGTATGCTTGAACAGGATTCAATCTTTCTCCTTTTAATGTTCCATCAATACAAATCCCATCCATGTTCCAGGTAGAATTTGTGTTTTCATCTGTAAAGACATCGTTGCTTCCTTTTTGAAAAATAAGTATAGTTCCTTTTACCCTTCTGTCGTAAACATGAAAAGAAGCAGTATCTCTTTCAAGACCAAGCAAAACAGGCAAGCCTTCTATTGAATCGTTAATTACTTTGTTTTTTACCAGTTCATTCCAGTCATAAGCTTTCGCTACATGATTATGTACTACGCCAATTACCCACGACTTGGGTTTCCATGAGGCGGAATCTCTTTTCTCCAGACCGCTTTTAAGAGTTCCTTTATCATAGCCTTCAAGGTCTTTATACTCTTTTTTAAAAGTAGTATCTGGTTGCAAAATATATGAGTTGGGATATTCACGCAGCCATGATTCTAGCGATAGCTGCTTTGACGCTATTTCTTTTAAAGCAGTCCCCTTCAACGGGCCGGCTATTGCTTTTCCGGTAGCCTGCTGCCACCAGCTTTTGGTGGATGCATCTTCAAACATGGCATTAAAATGATCCATACCTACGAGCCTGAAAGATTCCATCTTTCCATTTACAAAGGGGCTGAATGCGCGGCCAGTTCTGCATACGGTGCAATAGGTGACCATTACTGGTGTATTGCCAATGGTATCCATTACCTGGTGATGATAACCTATAATTTGAATCGGATAGGCTTTCGCTTCTCCATTGATGACAATCCCAATTACAAGTTTATTCTTGTTGGTAGTATCAATTGCAGCAGCTACAAATAACTTCTGTTTTGGCTGATAAAACATTTTATCTGCTTCAAAACGGTAATTGAACAAGAAGAAAATAACTGCATAAAAAAGTAAGATCAAAGACAATATAATCTTCAACCATGTTTTTCCACTTTTAAAAATATTTATAAGGGGGAAAATAATTAAGACCAATCCCAGTATTCTTATCCAGCCAATATTATTGCTGATCCAGTAGGCCAATCCAATAGTGTTTTGATGCTGGCTTCCGGGGAAAGGCATTATAAAATATACCCGTAATATTTCTGGAACAAATAAAACCAGCAATCCGGATATTAAAACCAATTGTTTCATAAAAATCGTTTAATCATGAATAATGGTGTTAGCCTTGTTATATTGTTGTTTCGTTACAGGTAAAGGAAATTGAGTCCACACATCATCCCCCAACCTGTCAATTGGTAAAGTATTTAATGGATTGTACCTGCACAAATCTATACACGCGGGCCCTTCAAAGGGTAATACTTTAGAGTAAGGTATAATTATTTTATGAAATTGAATCCCTATTGTCCGACAAAAATAATTAAAGGGTGAGCTAAAAAGTCACCCTTTCTCCATAATGCTTTGAAGCATCTTCAAAACTTATTTTGGTCTGGCCGAAAGAAGAAACAGAAAGAAAGCTTATTACCAAGCCCAGGATTATTTTTTTCATATTATACTTTATTGTATACTGCAATGTACAATTTTAGCAGGTGAATTTATGGAAGAAACTTTTGAATTACCAGTGGAATATAAGGGTGAGCAGCTGATGTTAAAAGCTTCACTCCTGGTAACAGGATATACTCATAAATTTAATGTAGAGGTAGATGGACAAAATATAATTTTTGAGCCAGATGAGGAAAAGATTTACCGCGCGGTTATAAATTATGAGGATATAGAAAAGCACAAAAACATAGATGGGGAATTATTGAAAGCCGTTTGCTATGTAATCGAAAAGCTATTAAAATGAAAGGCTACAAAGTGATAAATTGATTTACTAAATGGTTTAGTAATTTTATGCTAATTAATATCCTTGTTCATTGACTCACTACAGGATTAACATATAGCTGGAAAAACAGCCGGTAAAAGAATACATCAAAGGAAGACAAAGCCATTGCTTTCAACATTGTTCTTCTGGCAATGGCTTTATTTGTTGCTTACGGCAGATTTAATTAAATTGAAGACCTACTACTGCTTACATGGGGCTGCTTTGACAGGACCTGCAAATCCTCATCTTTGGTAATTATATCAGCAGCAGTCCGCGAACCTTATGTGCAATTTTAAGAACCGAACTAAATTATAAAGCTATTATAATATGAAAAGAAGTTTAATACTATACCCTGTTCTTATAGGTTTTTTTGCCATCCTTATTTGGATAGTAATTGATTCAGGAAAAAACCTAAAACCTAAAAGCTTTCAAATTATTTCAACGGAACAAACATTAAACAGCACGGAAGAAAAACCCAAACCCGTTGTTATCACTTCAACTGAAAGCGTGTGGCAACAATATTTACATAATATAAAAGGTCCGCTTGGTTTATTATTGTTGCAAATAATAACTATACTTTTTGTTTCAAAATTATTCGGTTCAATTGTCAGTAAATTTAGGCAACCATCTGTGGTTGGCGAAATGCTGGCGGGAATATTCCTTGGACCATCTATAATGGGGTTTATTTCCCCTAATTTTTCTGCATTTCTCTTTCCCGCCATTTCGCTTGGCAATCTTCAGTTTCTTAGCCAGATAGGACTAGTCTTTTTTATGTTTATCATAGGCATGGAACTGGATGTTGAAAAACTGAAAAGCAATGCACATAATGCTCTTGTAATAAGCCACGCAAGTATTATTTTCCCTTATTTTCTGGGAGTATTGGTTTCTTACTTTTTGTACGAGCAGTTTGCTCCAGCTAATGTAAGTTATCTTGCATTTGCCCTGTTTACGGGAATAGCTGTAAGCATTACCGCCTTTCCCGTTCTTGCAAGAATTTTGCAAGAACGTGGACTTACTAAAAGTTCGTTGGGAGCGATAGCCTTAGCCTGCGCAGCCATTAATGATGTAACCGCTTGGTGCATTCTTGCGACAGTTATTGCCATTGTAAAAGCAGGGAACATTGCAAGTGCACTACTTACTATAATGCTTGCAGTAGTTTTTGTTTTACTTATGTTTTATGCGGTTCGTCCGTGGATAAAAAAAGTAAGCAGTAAGTATTCAGATAGCAAAATTTTAAATAAAACAATTGTAGTGATTGCATTTTTTGTTCTTTTGGTATCTGCTTATATTACAGAAACGATAGGTATTCACGCATTGTTCGGCGCATTTTTGGCAGGCATGACTATGCCGGAAAAAGCAAACATCAAGGAGCAACTAATGGAAAAAATAGGAGATGTAAGTATATTGCTTCTACTCCCTCTTTTCTTTGCCTATACAGGATTAAGAACACAAATAGGTTTGCTCAATGAAGGGTATCTATGGGCAACCTGCGGACTCGTAATTTTTATTGCTGTATTAGGAAAATTTGGGGGTAGTGCGTTTGCAGCAAAATTGACAGGCCAATCCTGGAACGATTCTTTTTCAATAGGTGCATTAATGAATAGTAGAGGATTAATGGAACTTATTGTTTTAAATATCGGCTATGATTTAGGAATTCTTTCACCTGCTTTATTTGCAATTATGGTTATTATGGCTCTTATTACAACTTTTATGACGGGACCACTTCTTGACACAATTGGATATTTCCACAGAATAAAAAATGCTTAAGCATTTGCTACTTAAAATCACCCCTGCCAACTACCCCCTGTTTTGAAACATAACTGTTTTTGTTTACAAACTTTATCGCATAAGGATTATCGGAGATTTTGTGCTATTTTTAATCGACAATAATGTGTGTGCCTTGAAGTACTTGTAGGCTAAGTACATGCTGTTAATATGATGATGGAAGGCCCATCGAAGGGAGGGACAGACAAATCCTTCAAACCACTTTGTGGTGCAGTTATCCGAAAGGAAATTGTACTGAGCGACAAAGAAAAGGCGGAATTAATTTCGTCAGGTGGGACTCAGGGAGCTGAACGAAAGTGAACCACCATGGTAAAACACCGATATGTCCCAATGTCCTGTTGAAACCGGAGAGAGTCATTAGTCTCTGAGAAAAGAAGCCCAACGGTAGTAATCTGGGTCTGGTTGGGCAACAGGCGGTGTAAAGGTGACAGGAACCTGGGTTAGGCGTTATAACGGAACAAGGGAACTCTTGCAGGAATGTTAAGAGAAAGTACAAGCGGATAACCCGTTAGGCGAATACCGAAGAACTGCAAGGGGGCGGCTTCTGCCGTAGTAGCGTTAAAACTCTATGAAAGTAGAGAAGAGCGAAGGGCGGGACCGAGTTAGTTTCAATTTAAATAACAACTGTAAAAGGGAAGATTGTTTATTTTGAAACCCAGGGTAACCTGAACTCGGAAGCGCTGGATGAGGCGAGAGTCTCACGTCCAGTGCTGTGAGAGCCTTGGGGTGAAACTCCCCTTGTCTGCTCGACTTGTTTTACTATGTGACCTGTTACCGTTGCCATAATCTTTTTTAGCAACAACTTAAAGAATACTGTCAGTTTTAAAGTTATTTTTATTAAATGAAAAATATCCTCTTTAATAGTTGCTTTTTTCAACTGTTTTGCTTTACCAGTTTTTGCCAGAATATAAAAAAAGTTAATTATGGTAATAATCCTGCTGTAGGAAAATATTATAATATAAGAGGCATAAAAATGTATTGCGAAATTTATGGAAGCGGAAAGCCGTTGCTAATGATTCATGGCAATGGCGGTAGTATAAAAAATTTTGAAAATAACATTGATTATTTTTCAAAAAAATATGAAGTTATAGTAGCCGATAGCCGTTCCCAGGGTAAATCTAAAGATAATGGTGATTCTTTAAGCTTTGAAATGATGGCAGATGATGAAGCTGCTTTACTGGATACTTTACATATAAAAGCAGCATTTGTAATTGGCTGGAGTGACGGAGGTATTAATGCATTGTTGCTTGCAATAAGGCACCCTAAAAAAGTAATTAAGCTGGTTTCCAGTGGTGCCAACCTTAGACCAGACTCTACTGCTATAATATTGTCAGTTTGGAGAAAGGATAATACTACATATGGAATATTAAAGACAAAGATCGTTACTACATTTGCAGATAAGAACAAGAAAAAATTATTTATGCTGGATTTTCTTCAGCCAAATATCCCTAACGTTGAATTGAATGAAATTAAATGCCCTTCTTTAATTATTGGTGGTGATCATGATATTATAACGATAGAACACACTGCATTGATTTATGAGAATATTCCCCGGGCATATTTGTGGATTGTTCCAGACTCAGGGCATCGAACTTTGATAGAACATAAAGAAGAATTCAATAAAAGGGTGGATAATTTTTTTAGTAAGTCATTTCATAATAGATAATATTGAACTATAAAATTCGAAACCCTTCACGGACACCCTCACTGGCTGGAATACTCGCTCGGGTCTCACGGTGAAGCCTATAATACATGATGTACACCCTGGGTACATTACCATTTAACAGAAATTTTTTTTTAATTGGATTCCAAAATTTTCAGAACAATTTTTTCTTCAGCCGCGAGATCAATTTTATTATTATTTTCAAGCTTATCCAGTTCAACTATCACTACTAAACGTTTAAAAAAATAGAGAAAAAGTAGCTAAAAAAAAGTAGGCAGCCGAAACTGCCTACCTACAGGCCCTGCAACAATCTGGCATACCCGAAGTGATCATGCCCAAAAAAGGCAACCTCAATAAAGAAGAAAAACAAAGAGAGAGCAGCAAGCAATTTAAAAAATTACGCTATGCCCATTCAGTCATAGAAAACAATATTAATATGCTGGAGCATCAATAATGCGTTTAATGTTGTATTTAGCTTTGAGTTTGGCTATAGCTTTTTCAAAAGTGTGGCCTCCGTACATATCACCATTAAATATCTGAAAGCCCATGAGTATTTTATTTTTGTCAATAAGAAGTGAAAACAGGATTTGTGTTTTGCCGATCTTACCATCCTTTCCGAAGCCTAACTGGCGCAAGGAACCTTCATTTTCTACTTCACCTGTCGAAGTAAAAAGTAGTAACGTCATAAAATACCACATCAAGTTCATAATTAAACAAGTTCCGGTTTTTGTTGTAAATATGTGCCTGGATGATATCATTACTGTCGGCTAAATAATCTAATGTGCGATAAATATGATGCAGTTCAGCAGGTTGCCCCAGACCGATATATTCATTCTGCAGATTGAAGGAGCCCGGTTTGCTAAGGGGATCATTGAATCTGTCGCAAAGCATAAGCAACAGATTTTGCAGAAGGCTAAAGCTAAGTCTATGCTCTCGGCCCAACCGTTTCATAAGAGCATCCAGAACATAGAGGCGCAGTAACTGGAGCATCACTACAGGAAAGCCGTAGTTGTACCGTGCCAGCTCCTCAATGTTTTGAGATTCCTCTGCCGGCCCTTTAGCCATTTCAATTAGCTGGCGGCCTATGCATTCAGGTGTTTCCTCAGAATAGCTGTTAGCATTACCCAGGCCGCAATATGCGCCGTTGAACTTTGCCGGCTTCGTTACGATAGCTTTCGCAAATACTAAGATAGGTACCGCTTTTCTTTATCTCCTTACGTAAAAAGGCCATATTCATCAAAGATAAAGGCTTTTATAAAATAATACAAATAGGTTTCTCCCTACAAATTTTTTGAAATTAAAAAACAAACCCGCATTGGTATTGAGTTTCAGACGATGAAAGGGGTAAAGAGTGTCAAACTCAAGGGATCTTCAGAATTTGATTAATCTTTAATAACAAATTCTTTCATAGGTTCTTTTTCAAGCTTGATATTAATCTTATAATGGGGCATGTATCAAAATAATTATTACTATAAATTATTGAATAGATAGTTTACTTGTTAAATAGTTTGTTTTAATTAGGGGTATTTCATTGACTCAATGCCGGTAAGGGTTATAGGGGATTGTTTTCATTTCCTAAAAAAATGCCAAAAACCGGATGAGTGCATAAAAGAATTGCAATAATTCGAGTACATTTGAACCAAGCATATTTAAAATTGAATTAACTATGAATAAAAAACTATTTCTTATAATTCTTATTTGCGTTTCAACTACTCATACTAAAGGACAATCGTCCAAAATTGATACAGTGGCAGTTTCAATTTTAGATCAGATGAGTGCTATGATAGGTGATATGGTTTCGTGCAGCTTTACTGTAAAATCAAATTATGATGTCAAGAACCAGAAGCTGGGCCTCATCAAACATTCTAATGAAGAACAAGTTTATCTTCAGGGACCTGATAAATTGCTTATCAGGGCAGAAGGAGATAAGGGAGGTCGGTCCTTTTATTATAATGGTAAAACACTTAGTTATTATTCACTAGACAGGAACCAGTTTGCGGAGATTGAATCATTACCTACTATTGTGAGCATGATTGATACGATAAACAAAAGGTTTGGAATAGAATTTCCAGCAGCAGATTTCCTTTACCCAACATTTGTTGATGATATATTAGCCGAGGCAAATAACCTTGTTTATCTTGGTATAACTAAAGTTGATAACAAGGAATGTTTTCATATTGCAGGAACATCGAATGATAGAACTTTTCAGTTTTGGATATCAAATGATGCCTTTTATCTGCTAATTAAAGTGGTGATCGTATACACTAAAAAAGAAATGAACCCTCAATATGAAGCCATTCTCTCAGATTGGAAAATTAATCCAACTTTCCCAGATGCCATGTTTGTTTTTAAGGCACCTCCAAAATCAAAGAAGATCAAACTGGTTCCTATATCTCCAAAATAATAATTTTATACATTATAATTTTTAGTCATGATAGTTCTTTATAAAATAAAATATTTTCTAGTTGTTTATATACTATTAATAATAATAGTTATACCGAACACGAGTATTGCGCAGCGATTTAACCATAGTAATCCGGGTGGTAGCAGTTCCTTTAGTCGTGCAGCACCAACAATTACCCGGAGCAATCCAGTAGTTAGCCGCCCTACTTCTCCGCAAATTTCCAATCGCCCCTCAGAGACTCCTCTAAATAGGACTATTAATGGAGGTAGTATTAATAATGGCAATCATAATTTCAGCCGCAATAATCAGGTAAACTATACGCCGCCTCCTACCCCTACACCTAAGCTTACACGTCCTGTTGAAAATTCACCCGTAAATGTGAATGAAAATACTATCGTTCATGATAATAGAGGAAATAGTAATAATCATGAAAATATAAATGTGCATGAAAATGTTAGCGTATATCATTCCGCCAACCAATCAAACCACCCTTATTCTTATCATCCTTATCATCCATCCTCTTGGGGCCCATCCTGGCATCCAATAGGGTTTTTTGCAAGATCCCTGGTAGCAGACGCATTTTTATTTTCTTTTTTAAACCAACAGTATTATTATGATGACGGCGTTTATTATGAACCTTCAGCGGGAGGGTATATTGTTGTGACTCCTCCTATAGGGTCGGTTGTAAATTCTTTACCTATCGGCTATGAGGCCGTACAAGTGGGGAACAATTTTTTTGATTATTATGCAGGGGTATTTTACATTGCCATTGAACAAGGTTATCAGGTAGTGGCCGCACCTTTGGGCGCGGTAGTGACTAATATTCCGGATGGTGCTTCTGAACAAAATATTAATGGTCAAACCTATCTTTTTTATAACAACACATATTACCAACCCGTCTCAGAAAACGGGCAGGATGCGTATGAAGTAGTGCAGATTAATTAGCTTACGAGATTCAATCTCATGTAAATTAGGAATGTTTGGGAAATCAATTTTTTGCAACTATATATCTAATGCGCGAAAAAGTTATGAATAAAAAAGTCAGGCTTATATCTGGCTTTAAAAAATAAAAAAAGTCTATTTTAATTGAAAATATATATAATACTCAAGAAAAAAGTGTGCCGAAATTATTTCTTAGAGCCAATGTAATTTACATCATTTTCCCAATTGAAGATGAAACCGCCAACTGAATAAAATATTTATAAAACTACTTATTAATTTATTTCATAATTCTCGTTGTAGTTTTTAGTTCGATCTATTTTACCGTCATATAAAGTAGATTCACATTATAAATTAACAAGCGTTTAATTTCTATTAAGCGGTTTTTTTATCATTAAACTCTGGCTTACATTTGGTGTAGTAAACGCTCTAAGCGAGACTTCTATAGTGCGTAATGTCCAAGACTTCCCTTCATTTCTTATCAAAAAGTTAAAATGCATCATTTTGAAAGTGGCGCATAAAATGGTAAAAATTTTTTATCAGTTATAAAAAATGAAAAACCTTATGTCATAAATTATCAGTTAAACAATCACTATTGTCCGACAAAAATAATTAAAGGGTGAGCTAAAAAGTCACCCTTTTTAGTTATGTTGAAGTTGTAAGACAATCAATATAACTATGGATAAAGATAAATACTTTGCCGGACAGCCGGTCTTATCTCAAATATTAGATACCATACCTACCTCTTTAATCAATGCTGCCAACCGTAAGCATCAATCCAACATATACTACAAGCGTATACTGTTAAGGGTGCATTTAGTAAGCCTGCTATATGGTGTGTTAAGCTATTGCAATGGGCTCAGAGAGTTGTGCGAAGGCATGCTGGCCTTCGAAGGCAAACTGCTGCACTTAGGCTTTGATAAAGCACCGGCCAGGAGTACTTTGTCAGATGCCAATACTAAACGCAGTTACCTGGTTTTTGAGGCCATCTACTTTGAGTTGCTCAAAAAATATCACAGCTTTATCTCGGACAGCCGGTTGAAGGGTTAAGTATCCGTAATTTAAAAATCATCGATAGCACCACCATACGGTTGTTTAGTGATATTCTTCGTGGAATTGGTCGCAATCCCATAGATGGCAGCCGTAAAAAAGGAGGCATTAAAGTACATACTATGATGGACGCCTTTAGTGGTGGAACCGAATTTGTACGCATGACAGAAGCCCGGAACCTTGACCGAAAATTCCTTTACCCCAACATTGATTTACCAGCTAATAGTTTTATGGTTTTTGATAAAGCATACAACCTATACAGCCAGTTTGATAAGTGGACTAAACAAAAGATTTGGTTTGTAACCCGGATGAAGGACAATGCTGTTTATCATGTATCTAAGGTCCTGGTAGATAAAACAAAAAAGAAAAACCCAAAAGGAGTTGTAAAAGAGCAACTCATCACCCTGGGTGCATATAAAGGCCCCAAGGCAATACCATATGCATTAAGCTTCGCCGCATCACCTTTATTGCTGATGACGGTAAGCAATATATTTTTCTTACCAACAACTTTACCCTTCCAACATCACAAATAGCATTGATTTACAATGCCGGTGGATGATAGAATTAATTTTTTATGGAAAGTAAAAG
>OBLU010000296.1_pt1 | contig 48283 bp, 43 predicted proteins | sample 1518681 | NCBI WGS metagenome assembly OBLU01 (sample SAMEA3539304, study PRJEB22396) | soil metagenome | biome: tundra; feature: field; material: soil | place: USA | collected 2010-05 | depth 0.15 m
CAGGCAATCGTCAACGACGCGATAAAGGTAGGTGCTTCGCCTGGAAAAGGATTGAAATAATAACATGATTGAGCAGAAAAACGCATTTGATTTCATTCTACTCTCGGACATATTCACAGTAGCAATACTTGAGTTTATAACGAAATCTACAGAGTAGGCGAAATCATGAGCAGCAGTAAACCAATCACCGAAGCCGAACTGGAAATACTTCAACACGAATCATTTAGATACTTTCTGCATGAGACAAATCCAGACAACGGGTTGATAAAAGACAAAACAGTAGCGGATTGGCCTGCCAGCATTGCTGCTACCGGCTTCGCATTGGCGGCTTACCCTGTGGCTGTCAAACGAGGATTTATGCTGCGTTCCGCAGCGGTTGAACGAACGCTGGCCACGCTTCGTTTTTTCTGGAACAGCCCGCAAGGCCCTGAATCAGACGCCACCGGCTACCATGGCTTTTATTATCATTTTTTAGATATGCGAACCGGTCGGCGCGCCTGGAAATCTGAGCTGTCAACAGTTGATAGTGCCTTTCTGCTGGCGGGAGCATTGACAGCAGGAGTTTATTTTGATGAGGATACGGAAGACGAACATGAAATCCGCACCCTTTCCGACTCGCTCTATCGCCGCACTGATTGGCAATGGGCACAAAATCATGGTGCATTAGTTACACACGGCTGGAAACCCGAAAGTGGATTTCTAAAATACCGTTGGGAAGGCTATGATGAGGCGATGCTGCTGTATATACTTGGGTTGGGCTCGCCTACTCATCCACTGCCAGAGGACTGCTACGCTGCATGGGCCTCGACTTATCGGTGGGAACGCTGTTATGAATATGATTATCTTTACGCCGGACCATTGTTCACTCACCAACTCTCCCATATCTGGATTGATTTTCGCGGAATTCAGGATGAGTTCATGCGCAAAAAGGGGATCGACTATTTTGAGAACAGTCGTCGTGCGACTTATGTACAACAACGGTACGCGATGGACAACCCTCTCAAGTACTCCGGTTATAGCCGCCATTGCTGGGGAATTACAGCCAGCGATGGCCCGGGCCCCGATACGATCAAAATAAGCGGCGTCGAGCGCCAATTCTTCAATTACGTGGGACGAGGAGTGCCATATGGACCCGACGACGGATCCATTGCACCGTGGGCGGTAGTGGCATCGCTACCGTTCGCGCCAGAGATCGTACTGCCCGCTATAGACTATTATATTAAGGAGGTTAAATTAACTGAGTTCAACCCCTACGGTTTCAAGGCAACTTTTAACCCAACCTACCCGGTAAAATCCAGCAATCCCAATGGGTGGGTATCACCATGGCATTACGGGCTTAATCAAGGGCCGATTGTTTTGATGATCGAAAACTATCGTACCGGTTTATTGTGGCGGTTGATGTGTAACTGTCCTTATATCACCAGCGGCTTACAGCGAGCAGGTTTTAGAGGAGGGTGGTTATGAATACTTCGAAAGGAGAAACCATGAAAAAATTAGCAAGCGTAAGCAAACAAAAATTGACCGGCACAAATCTAGAATCCCTTATGGAAATGCTGGCAAGCAAGGACGGAGTAACCCGAACGAAAGCAAGAAAATCTTTAGTGGCTCTTGGAAAACCAGCTGTCCCATATCTCACCCGGATTTTGCGGAATTCCAAGTTGGATCACCTGCGTTGGGAAGCAGCCAAGATACTCGGTACAATTGGCGATGCCAAAGCAATACCACCGTTGGTGAAAGCACTCGAAGATAGCGACCAAGACGTGGCATGGCTGGCTGCAATAGCTTTGAAAAAATTCAAAAAGGCAGCGTGGCCAACGTTATTACGTGTGTTGATTAGAAGGAGGTCTGATTCTGTTTTATTGCGCAAAGGCGCGCACCATGTTTTACGAAACCAGAAAGAGGATGGATTCAACGATTTGCTCGCAACTCTAACAAAGGCCTTAGAATCTGATACAGTTCCGGAATCGACAGCAATAGCTGCGTATGACATCCTTAAGCAAATGAAAGTAAAATCATGAAAACGCATTTACATATTAGATGATTTAAATGCTATAAAAATAAGTTTATAGGAGAAAAATTGAGTAAACAAACCCGTATAAATAATTTATCCTCCTTTCTACCAACAGATGTGGATGGATTTGATTCACTTGCCGAACTTGCTCTAGATATGCGTTGGTCATGGAGTCATTACGCCGATGAAGTCTGGAGGCAGCTTGATCCTGAACTTTGGGATTTTACTCAGAATCCATGGGTAGTACTTCAGACTGTTTCACGGGACAAGCCCTTGCTTGGGATTTAGTAAAGATATTTCTGAGCGCCAGTTTTAAGGGGACCAACAGGTTCAAACGTCGTCTTGCGAAAGTGGCTGCATTGGAAAGGAAAAAGAAGCTTTAATATGAAAAAATACTTTTCGTGTATCCAGAGAATAGCCCAAAAGATAGGCTATTAATTATTGATAAAATTGCATAGGTATTATAAATGAATTCAGAAGAGATTATAGATACGGCCAGGATGCTGGTCGCCAACGACAAGGGCCTGCTGGCAATGGATGAAAGTAATCCAACCTGCAATAAACGATTTGCTGCATTGGGAATTCCACAGACAGAGGAGACCCGGCGAGCCTATCGGGAGTTAATTGTTACTACACCTGGTCTTGGAGAGTACATTAGTGGCGCTATCCTTTATGACGAAACAATCCACCAGCAGAAAAAAGATGGAACTCCATTTATCAAAGCCATCACCGATGCAGGAATTATTCCCGGAATCAAAGTCGATATAGGCGCGAAAGATATGGCAGGTCATCCCGGTGAGAAAATAACCGAAGGTCTGGATGGATTGCGTAAGCGACTTACTGATTACTCTAAAATGGGAGCCCGTTTTGCCAAGTGGCGAGCTGTGATTGCTATAGGAGACGGTATCCCTAGTCGTGGTTGCATTGAGGCAAACGCGCAGGCTTTGGCTCGTTATGCCGCATTGTGCCAGGAAGCTGGACTAGTCCCGATTGTAGAGCCTGAAGTGCTTATGGACGGAGGGCATTCAATTGATCGGTGCTTCGGGGTAACGGAGGAAGTTCTGCGAATGGTATTCAACCAGTTATACACACAAGGAATTATACTTGAGGGTATGATCCTGAAACCTAATATGGTGCTTCCTGGATTAACCTGCCCACCAACAGAAAAAGTATCCGAGGTAGCAGTTGGCGAACAGCAGTATCAGGTTAGATTGATTGACCGTCAGCAAGAAGATGAGTCCGAAGTTGAAAAGACAGCTGATGCTACAGTGAGGTGTCTCTTGCGGGCCGTCCCTGCTGCAGTTCCGGGAATTGCGTTTTTGTCAGGTGGCCAGCCTTGTGAACTAGCCTCTGCCCGTTTGAATGCAATGAATGTTAGATTCAAGTCGCGATTACCTTGGGAGTTGGCGTTTTCGTTTGCGCGCGCAATTCAGCAACCGGCTTTGGAGATCTGGCAAGGCAAGGAGGCAAATGTTTTAGCAGCACAACAAGCTTTGTATCATCGCGCAAAATGCAACTGGGCTGCTCGTCGCGGTCAATACAATACATCAATGGAAAAGAAATGAATATGAAAATAAGCATCCCACAACTTACTAAACTCTCAGCCTGGCAGGCCCTGGAAACACATTACACAAAGGTCCGGGAGTTGCATCTTCGGAACCTATTCTCGGATAATCCAAATCGTGGGAAGACCATGACTGCTGATGCTGTCGGTATCTACTTTGACTATTCGAAACATCGCATCACTAGCAAGACAGTTAAGCTCCTTATACAATTAGCGGAGGAATCCGGTCTTCGGACTCGCATCGATGCAATGTTCAATGGCGAAAAGATTAACATTACGGAAAACCGGGCAGTCCTGCATGTTGCACTGCGAGCACCGATTGGACAATCCATTATTGTAGACGGTGAGAATGTTGTACCTCAGGTTCACACCGTGTTAAACAAAATGGCCGACTTCTCCACGCGCGTGCGAAGTGGTGATTGGAAAGGTCACACTGGAAAGCCGATTAGCAACATCATCAATATTGGAATCGGTGGATCTGACCTAGGACCCGTGATGGCATACGAGGCACTGCGGCATTATAGCCAACGAGACCTTACATTTCGTTTCGTCTCAAACATAGACGGTACCGACTTCGCTGAGGCTACTCGCGACCTCGACCCTGAGAAGACAATCTTTATAATCTCCTCCAAGACCTTTACTACACTCGAGACTATGACCAACGCGCACACTGCCCGCGACTGGTCACTCAAGACTTTGAAAAATCCTGCAGCTGTTGCCAAGCATTTCGTCGCAGTCTCGACTAACTCCGGAGAAGTGGCTAAATTTGGAATTGATACTGCAAATATGTTTGAGTTTTGGGATTGGGTCGGCGGACGTTACTCAATGGACTCGGCGATTGGACTTTCGACGATGATCGCCATTGGACCCGAAAATTTCCGTGCCATGCTCGATGGTTTTCACCAGATGGATGAACATTTCCGCACTGCACCTTTCGAACGAAACTTGCCGGTGCTTATGGGGTTACTAAGCCTCTGGTATAACAATTTTTTTGGTGTGCAGACGATGGCAGTTCTTCCTTATGAGCAGTATTTGAAGCGCTTCCCTGCTTATCTCCAGCAGTTAACAATGGAGAGCAACGGCAAGCATGTCAAGCTTGATGGGACGAAAGCCGACTACCAAACCGGTCCGATCTACTGGGGGGAACCGGGTACCAATGGCCAACATTCATTCTACCAAATGATTCATCAGGGAACAAAGCTAATCCCTTGTGACTTTATCGGGTTTGTACAGCCGCTTAACCCTCTAGGCCGCCACCATGACTTGCTTCTTGCCAATATGTTTGCCCAGGCAGAAGCGCTGGCCTTTGGCAAAACGTCGCAGGAGGTTCTAGCTGAGAACACACCAGAATGGTTAGTGCCTCACAAAACCTTCGAGGGGAACCGACCTTCCAGCACTATTTTATTGGAAAGGCTGACTCCGGAGGCGCTCGGAAAACTCATTGCCATGTATGAGCACAGTGTTTTCACTCAAGGAGTAATTTGGGGGATCGACTCATTTGATCAGTGGGGTGTTGAGCTTGGTAAGGCACTTGCTATGCGTATCATCCCTGAACTTGAATCTGGAACCGGGGTTCAACTTAAGCATGATAGTTCAACCAACACTCTGATCCAGCGTTATAGAAAATCCAGTGAGTTGTTGAATGGGTGATAAAACCAATTACATAAGCATCAATTTGGTGAGGCCTTACGTATTGTCGTTAAGGCAAACTCTTATAACTGTTTTCGTGCAACCGGGCTGTTCAACATAGTATATAAATCATTAATAGAAAGGAAATGAAGATGAAACCAAATATGCCACTACACTTAAGTAAAGGAAAAGGCGGAATCCCGTATTGGAAACGGGCCCATCATGACTGGAAATTCTGGGTTGCGATTTTATTGATGCTGGTTGCCATGATAATCTATGTTAAGACGAACGACTTGTCTGTGCGGCCTCATCCTCAGATGCAGCAGAAAGTCCCATAGGTGATAAGAAATCCAGAGAGTGTCTGATTTCAGTTTAAGAATGAATTAACAAAAATTAGAGTATAACCATTATGAAAACACTACCCAACCAGCCAAAGGATTCTGACCCGAAACCCAATGCAAAGGACGAGCTAAAATCTCTACCCATGCCGGAATTATTGAAAAAACTAGATTCGTCTAAAGAGGGACTCAGTCAGGCGGAAGCGCAGAAACGACTGACTCAATATGGGCCTAACGAGATTGAAGAAAAAAAAATCAATCCATTCCTGAAATTCCTCACCTATTATTGGGGTCCTATTCCGTGGATGATTGAAGGAGCAGTGATTCTGTCTGGAGTTGTCAGACACTGGCCGGATTTTTTCATCATACTCCTTTTGCTTATTGCCAACGGCGTGGTTGGATTCTGGGAAGAGCGTGAGGCAGGTAACGCTATAGCTGCACTGAAGGCCAAACTAGCAGTCAACGCCCGTGTGAAACGTGATGGCAAATGGGTTACACCGGCGGCGCGTGAACTAGTGCCTGGTGACGTTATTCGATTGCGTTTGGGAGATATTGTTCCTGCAGATGCACGCCTGCTTGCTGACGATCCCGTAGAAGTGGATCAATCTGCTCTTACAGGAGAGTCACTGCCAGCTACTCGCAAATCCGGCGAGGCGGTATTTTCCGGTTCGATTATTCGTCAGGGTGAAATCGGGGCGCTGGTCTATGCCACCGGTGCTAACACCTATTTTGGCAAGACAGCACAATTAGTGCAGGAAGCACACACCGTTAGCCACTTTCAACGCGCTGTACTAAAGATTGGTAATTACCTGATCATCCTTGCGGTAGCTCTGGTGGCTGTGATTATTACTACCGCCATCTTTCGCGGCGATCCGATTATTACAACATTGCAGTTTGCCCTTGTGTTGACTGTGGCTGCGATTCCCGTGGCAATGCCAACAGTATTATCAGTTACGATGGCGGTCGGTGCACGCCTGCTCGCCAGGAAAAAAGCAATTGTAAGTAAGTTGGTAGCCATCGAGGAATTGGCGGGTGTGGATCTGTTGTGCGCGGACAAGACTGGTACCCTGACCCAAAACAAACTTACGTTGGGTGATCCGTTCAGTGTTAACAATGTTCCCTCAGAACAAGTTATCCTTTTTGGTGCATTGGCCTCCCGATCGGAGAATAACGATACCATTGATCTGGCAGTCCTGGGCGGTCTGAAAGACAAGGATTCATTAAAGAGTTATGAAGTGATTCATTTCCAACCGTTCGACCCGGTGCACAAACGAACCGAAGCCACCGTCAAAGGAAAGGATGGCAAGGAGTTCAAAGTGACAAAAGGTGCACCGCAGGTGATTTTGAAATTGTCTTCCAATTCTGATCAAGTGAAATCCGTTGTCGAGAAAGTTGTAAACGAATTTGCAGAGCGTGGATTTCGTTCATTAGGTGTGGCACGTGCTGAAGGAGGCGGACAATGGCAGTTTATAGGAGTGCTGCCCCTCTTTGATCCACCTCGTGAGGATGCCAAGGCAACCATCGCGACCGCGCTTGCGATGGGTGTTAAGATTAAGATGGTCACGGGCGATGCTTTAGCCATCGCAAAGGAAACCGCTAAAAAGTTAGACATGGGTACTAATATCCTGGATGCCAGTGGCTTGGGAGACGTTAAGAAAAAAGAAACAGCAGAAATGTCTGAATCCATAGAGAATGCCGACGGTTTTGCTCAAGTGTTTCCTGAACATAAATTCCATATTGTGGATATCTTACAAAAAAACGGTCACATAGTTGGTATGACAGGTGACGGCGTGAATGACGCCCCTGCACTGAAGAAAGCAGATTGCGGAATCGCTGTTTCAGGTGCGACAGATGCGGCACGTGCAGCAGCGGCCATCGTGTTGACAACTCCCGGCCTGTCTGTAATTATTGATGCAATCAAGGAGAGCCGAAGAATTTTCCAGAGGATGAATAGCTACGCGATCTACCGCATCGCCGAGACTCTGCGTGTGCTGTTCTTCATGACACTGGCAATCCTGATTTTTAATTTTTATCCGTTGACGGCAGTAATGATCGTGATGTTGGCGTTGCTCAATGACGGCGCCATCCTGTCCATTGCATATGACAATGTTCATTACAAAGATCAGCCCGAAGCCTGGAATATGCGAATGGTTCTTGGTATCTCCACAGTATTAGGCGTAATCGGAGTCGTCTCAGCATTCGGTTTGTTTTATCTTGGCGAACGCGTATTTCATCTTGACCGTGCACATATCCAAACACTGATGTATTTAAAGCTGTCAGTGGCAGGACATCTGACTATCTTCCTCACCCGCACACGTGGTGCATTCTGGTCAATACGCCCCGCTAGAATTTTATGGATAGCAGTGCTCGGCACACAGATCGTAGCGACGTTGATAGCGGTTTTTGGGTTTTTTATGACTCCGCTCGGCTGGGGTTGGGCAGGGTTTGTTTGGGGCTATGCGCTGATATGGTTCCTAGTGAACGATAGAATTAAACTGCTCGCGTATAAGATTTTTGATCCTGTCAAAATCAAAACGCTATCCGATTTGAAAAATCAAATCTCCAAGCGTGCATATGAACTCTACGAGAAAGGAGGCCGAAAGGACGGTCAGGCAGTTCAGGACTGGGAGAAGGCGGAGCGGGAGATTCGTAATGATGAACCGCCCAAATGAACCAAGACAGCTGGATAACTGCTACGCTTTTTTTCCAGTAATGATTTAATTTAATCCACTTATAAATATTTTGTAAATTCTTCCTGCAATATTATATTTGATTATGCAAAGAACACATAAAGTAAAGTCAGGATTTATATACCTACTTCTTTTAATGGTTATTGGAAGCTCCATTTTTTTCTATTATTATCTAATAAATATTGATAGAAAATACAGCAACATTATTGAAGAGGAAACATTTATTTCTAACCATGCTCAACATATATATTCTGGAGCAAACAAAGGGTATGTTCTTTTATATAAAATTTTTACCACAAACAACCACGCAATAAGAGATAGTTTAATAATTCAAAGGAATTCATTAGTTTCAAAGAACGACTCGGAAATAAATGAATTGTTATCCAACCTTAAGGAGAATAGAGAAAAATTTTTATTTAATAATGTGATTGAATCCAGAAAAATGTATAAACAAAACATAGCCAAGTTTGATGATTATTTAATAACCGATAAAAAAGATTCACCTAATATTTTCCTTGCAAGTAAAATTGAATCTAGTTTTCTTGACTATCAAGAAAATCTAAATCAATTTATTTATACAAATAGTACCAACGTAATTAAAAGTTCAGGCAATATTACTTCAGACGTAAAAAGAAATTCATTTCTTCTGTTGTTGCTTGGGCTTTCACCTATTATAATATTCAGCTTATTTCTGGTTGTTTTAGGAGTATTTTTAATACTAATGACAATCTTTTTAAGAGATATTGAATATGATAGGTACGGAGAATAAATAACATCTCAATTGATTCGGAAGACTGCAATTCAATAATTTATTTTCTATAATTATTTATTAGTAAACTAAGTGACCAATGAGAAATAAAATTAGAAAAAAATTATAGGAGTGAGTTATAATGTTGGTTTTGATATTAAATTATTTTTCGGTTTGGATTGTGTATACATTTATTCTCATTGATTTACTTAAGAATTCTCCCTATGCCTGTGAAGATGAAAATGGATTCCATTTAGTCCGAAAACAATGATCGAAACTCTTTACTTACTATGGCAAAACCTATGGCAGTAAAAATTAACTTCTTATTTTACAATACATTCTTGTATCCCGAATCTCATTTGTAATGAGTAGGTCTCTGGTTTGCTGCTGAGTCTTTTGCTTCAAAAGGTGAAACTCAAAAAACCATGGACACTTTTTGGACACATCGGGTTAAAAAGTATTGAATTCGATTAAAATTATGCGTTTATTAGGTTTAGCGTAAAGTCTCTCTTTTGAACCCCAATAACAAATCCCCTGAAACACCTGCCTCAAGTGAAATCAATTCTGGTTAAAATTAAAAGTAAAATCCACCTAGTCATTTCTTGGCAAGTACGTTTGTTAATTATAAATTTCCTGTGGTTCAGATTAATCTTAAAAGTATTTCCTATAAAAAGGATAATTTTACAAATTCATGACAATTACAATAGTCCATATTGATATGTTTTTAATGCATCAAATAATATTAAAGGATTTTCTTATGAAACCAATATCTTTCCTTCACTTCAACTTAGTAATTATTCTTACCATTTTTGTTACCCTGATCGCACCGAAGCCATATTTTGCTCAAAATAAATTCAGAGTAGGTACTTATGATTCAAGAGCCGTAGAAATTGCGTATTTCAATTCCGCATATAGCCACAGCATAATGCAGACCATGAAAGAGTTGAATGTAAAAATGCAGAAAGCAAAACAGGAAAGCGATTCTGCTATGATTAAAAAGCTGAACTTTGAAGGACCTACCAGGCAGGCGATACTGCACGAGAAAGGGTTCGGCACAGGTTCAATTCGATTTGAGATTATGGAGATAAAAGATAAAATCGACAGTCTAGCCAAAGCAGAAAAAATAGATCTGGTGGTGTCAAAGTGGGAGTTGAATTATTCAAACGCCAACTGCGAAGTAATAGATATAACTGAAAAAATTGCTGATTTATTTAAGCCAAACAAACGTTTTAAGAATATGTTGCCGGATATCCTTAAGTCCGAACCGATTAAAGATGCGTATTTAATTCAGGATTGATTGCCTCGCTTAGCATTTATACACATGTCTATATGATTGCGGATTAATGTATAATACGTGAGTTTTATTTAACTTAACACGTTAAAATTCTATTATACATATTTGTGCTGCTATAATATTGAAGAATAAAATTTACGAGCTTGTTCTTATTATAGTTACTTTCGCGGTAGCTGTATCTAGCTCTGTCATTGCTTTTTATGCATTGAATGGTCCAATGTTTGAGATTATACTTCCTGGTAATCAGATTTTTGGACAAATACCTCTTCGCATTGATGCCCTCAGCGCATGGATGATTCTAATTATTAATTTTACATTTATCACAGGTGTCTTATATGGTACCGGCTACCTTCGGCACTATCGCGACAAACCAAAAAATATAAAAATTCATCAGCTCCTGTTTGTAATTCTGCATCTGTCCATGATTCTTGTCTGTAGTTTACAGAATCTTATTGTCTTTTTAATTGTGTGGGAAATAATGGCTGGTTCTGCTTTCTTATTAATAATTTTTGAAAGCTGGAATAAATCCACTGTTAAAGCAGGATTAAATTATTTCATCCAATCCCATGTCGGTGTTCTTTTTATTATGATTTCTTTTATCTGGGTTATTGTTCAAACAGGTTCTACGGATTTTAACGCAATCAAAACCTTTTCTGAACGTTTGCCAAACGCAGTAAGCATTACTCTTTTTGTTTTACTCTTTATTGGGTTTGGTTTCAAAGCAGGATTTGTTCCGTTTCATACCTGGCTCCCTTATGCTCACCCTGCCGCGCCAGCTCATATTTCAGGGATGATGTCTGGTGTCATTATTAAGCTGGGTATTTTTGGAATTCTCCGCATGTTGCTTTTAATCAAATGCGGCTATCTTGTCATCGGTGAGATTATTTTATTCTTTTCAATTGTCTCCGGACTATATGGAGTAATACTTGCCATAGTTCAGCATAACCTCAAAAAACTCCTCGCCTATCATAGTATAGAAAATATTGGCATAATTGGAATTGGCATCGGGATAGGATCAATAGGACTTGGTCTGCATAATGATTTTCTTGCCATAGCAGGATTTGCCGGCGGCTTGCTTCATATACTTAATCACTCGTTGTTCAAATCACTTTTATTCTACGGCGCTGGAAGCGTTTACCAGCAGACAGGTACTTTGAATGTTGAAAAGCTTGGCGGATTGATAAAAAAAATGCCTCAGACCGCAGGATTATTTTTAATTGCGGCTCTTGCTATTTGCGGACTTCCCCCTTTGAACGGGTTCATATCAGAGTTTCTTATTTTCTCCGGTCTGTTCGCAGGTCTGAAATCTGATAGTTTTTCTTTCTCACTTTTTATTTTAACTGCTATTGCAGCTCTTGTAACCATTGGTGGACTTGCCATCATCTGTTTTACAAAAGCTTTCGGTGTTGTGTTCTTAGGAACGGAACGTGAACATTTTCATAATGAACCAAAAGAAGTTCCCTTCCTCATGCTCTTTCCTAAATACATGGTAGCCTTAATGATAGTATCAATAGGCATCTTTCCCCAATTCTTTCTCTGGCTTCTGAAAAATCCTATCTCCCTTTTTGTGCCAAACATTCTGAATAATTCTAATGGATTTTTTTCTTATCAGACAGCCATACTTTCAAAAATTGGTGGCATTGGTATACTGATTCTTTCCTTGATATTTATTGTATATGCGATTAAAAAATATTTCGAGAAAAAGAAAATAATTACAGTTTCACCTACATGGGGATGTGGATACGTTGCGCCAAATCCTAAAATGCAATATACCGCCAGCTCCTTTGTTAAAACTTATTCAAATTTGATTGAACCTGTTTTAAGTATGCACAAAAGTGATGTAGTATTGGATCAGGTCTTTCCAGGGACAAAAGAATACAACAGTCATAATTACGATAAACTAGAATTTTATCTTATTGATAAGAATCTTAAATGGCTCAGAAAAATATTATTAAAACTTAATTTTCTCCAGAACGGACATATCCATTTTTACATCCTTTACGGTTTGATTTTTATCCTTCTGATGATTCTGGTTTCTTATGGTGAATACTTGTGGGAAATACTCACAGGCTTTTTCAGGTTATTCTAACTAATTCAAAATAGATGAGCATTTTTTTAATAATAATTGTTAGTTTGTTTTTTACTGGGATAGTAAATAGAACAAAAAGTATCTTTTCCGGAAGAAAAGGTCCGGACATCTTTCAGCCACTTAAAGATGTATTGCGTTTATTAAAGAAAGGATCGGTTTATAGTGCCACGAGTAGTTTCATTTTCCAGATCGCCCCGGCAGTTTACTTCAGTACTGTTTTTATTGCCGCATTATTTATTCCGTTCGGTGAGAACCGTGGATTCATTTCATTTCAATTTGATTTCGTTTTATTCGCATATCTGCTGGCATTAGGGAAATTCTTTAATGTAATTTCCGCCATGGATACCGGAAGCAGTTTTGAAGGAATGGGCGCCAGCCGCGAAGCCTTGTATTCAATGTTAGCCGAGCCTGCATTCTTTATAACAATTGGTTCTCTTGGATTACTGTCCGGCTATTCTTCTTTTTCCCGGATATTCAGCTCAATTCATTATTCTGCCTCAAGTTCTCCTGTCATTTCGTATTCACTTGGAATACTTGCTTCGATCGTCTTTTTATTTCTTGGATTAATCGAGAACAGCCGTGTTCCGGTTGATGACCCTAAAACTCATCTTGAGTTAACTATGATCCATGAAGTAATGATCCTCGATAACAGCGGTTTTGACCTTGGATTAATTCTTTATACCGGATTTCTAAAATTCGCTCTTTACGGCGCTCTGATTGCCAATCTCTTCTTACAGAACACAGGTTATATTATAATCAATCTGTTGATCTTTTTCTCTCTTCAGGTATTGTTTGCCTTAACCGTGGGAACAATAGAATCCTTTATGGCAAGGTTCAGAATGAACCAAAATCCGCAGATTATACTAATGCTTTCGTCAGTTTCATTATTAATATTTCTCGGTGTTATGATTATAACAGGTAAAATATAATGCGGTTGTTTAAATAAGATGATTAATTTATTATTAATAATATTTATAGTTTCGCTCTTTGTATGCGCTACTGCAATCAGATTAAAAACATTTATAAAAGCAATCGCGTTTCAGGGCTTGTTGCTATTTGGAATTTTCTTTCTGCGTCTGAATGAAATTAATACAGTCAATCTTATTCTGCTGCTTTTAGAAACTCTAATCTTTAAAGCAATCCTTATACCTTATTTCCTGCATTATTTAATTAAGAAAAATAAAATCACACGTGAGACGGAACCCTATGTCTCCAACTTTGCTTCTCTCTTTATTATAACATTTGTTGTGATGACAACATTTTTCCTCGCTAACACTTTAAGGGGTGGTGTATTTGAGAATATATATTTCGTTATTGCAAGTATTACGATCTTCACTGGTTTTTATCTTATCATATCCCGAAGAAAAATTATTACTCATGTTATGGGATTCATTATTCTGGAAAACGGGGTTGTTATACTGTCACTTGCAGTGGGAGTCGAAATGCCTATGCTCGTTAACCTGGGAATTCTTCTCGATATCTTTGTAACTGTTTTGGTGCTCGGAATATTTGCAATTAAAATCGGTGATTTCTTCAAAGAAGCCGAAGTGGATCATTTAAATCGGCTTAAAGATTAATAACTATATGATTGCAATATATTTGTTCCTGTCTCTTGTAATTACTATTTCTGTTTTCCTGGTTAGAAATAAGGTCATAACTATTTCACTTGTCGTCCTTTTTATTTTGCTGCAATGGACTTTAACAGTTTATGAATATTTAACTCTTAACACTGTTCAACTCTTATATTTTACTCCTGATGCAATAGGGGTTATTCTTCTAACTGTAATGAGCATTATTGCGGCAATGTCCTTTTTGTACAGCTTTATTTACCTTAATAGCAGAGGTGATAGTCCAAAGGTTATCGCTATCTATTTATCAGCGCTTATTCTTTTAATTACGGCGATAAGCACTGCTTATCTTGCCAACCATGTAGCCATTGCCTGGATACTGGTTGAAATAACTACGCTTAGCTCATCAGTTCTGATTTATCACCGGAGAACTGAACGAAGTCTGGAAGGGAGCTGGAAATATATTTTCATCTGTTCCGTAAGTGTTGCTCTTATTTTTATGGGCATATTATTCCTTGGTCTGGCTTCACAGCAGGCAAAAGCAGGTGAATTATTTTATTCCAATCTTATTATCCATGCAAAGTATCTTGATGAGTTCTGGCTCAAGGCGGCATTCCTTTTTATATTTGCCGGCTATACGGCAAAGACAGGTCTGTTTCCTATGTATACTGCAGGGATTGATGCAAAAGATAAAGCCCCTTCACCGGCGTCTGCAATCTTTTCCAGCGCATTGATGAATGTCGGTTTTATAGGCATCTTCCGTATGTATGGAATAGTTGCGCGGACGAATATTCATCAATGGGCAAACGCAGTTTTAATAATAAGCTCTCTCTTGTCATTAATCATTGCTGCGGCTTATATGCTTCGCGTACGAAGTTTTAAAAGGATGTTTGCTTATTCCAGTGTTGAGCATATGGGAATAGCTGTTGTCGGATTATCGATGGGTACATTAGGAATATTTGGCTCAATTCTGCATATAATCTTTCATTCTTTTACTAAAGCCGGATTGTTCTATCAATATGGCTCTGTAAATCGGGTTATAAAAAGTAAATTTATTAGTGACGCTGGAGAATATTTTGAAAATAATACCTCCGGTGCACTTGTCCTTCTGCTTGGATTTTTTATGGTCACTGCTATCCCTCCATCCGGAATGTTTATAAGTGAATATTATATTTTTAGATCCTTATTTGAAAATGGATATCTCTGGCTGATGATCGTATTCGCAATATTGATAACCGTAATTATATGGGCATTAGGAGAAAATATTTTCAGACTGCTTTTTTATCACCCGCCATCACACAAAAACAATAGCGAAATTATTGAAAAAATTAGTGTCTGGGAATCGGTTCCACAGTTTGCCTTAATGGTTGGGGTTATCTATCTCGGTCTAAACCCTCCGTATTCCCTGGTTGAATTAATTAATCAGGCAGTTAAAAGTTTTGGTTGATACTTGTTTTTAAACGATATGATGATGCCTAAATACATAACGATTCAAAATAATGAGATAATAGATTTCAGGACTATTCCTTCCCTGAAGTATAATGAATTTATAGAAACAAATATTTTGTTTCTTAAAGATGTAAATAACCATTGTGTTAATTATTTCGGATTTCAATATGCTGGTAAGCTTAAATTGATTTGTTGCATCGCTAACGACCATAAAGCACGAATAAAACTTACTTGTACTGAAATAGATTCTGGAACGACTGAAATCTTTCCCTCTATGACTGTACATAATCTCGCTTTTAATATATTCGAGAGGGAACTAAGTGAAAATTTCGGAATTAAATACTCTGATCATCCATGGCTAAAACCCGTCCGGTATCCATATGACCGTTTTGACAAATCATCTCAAATTTCCAATTATCCATTTTATCAAATAGAAAGCGAAGAACTTCATGAGGTTGGAGTAGGACCAATTCACGCAGGAATTATTGAACCGGGACATTTTAGATTTATCTGTAAAGGTGAACAGATTCTTCACCTTGAAATTCAACATGGCTATCAGCACCGCGGAATTGAAAGATTATTTCTTGTAAAAAATAAGTTGCTTCAAAGAGTAACATTGGCTGAATCAATAGCAGGGGATACCACAGTAGGTCACGCTTCTGCATTCACTAATATCTGGGAATCACTCAGCGGTTATGAACCCGATGAGGAATTACAATTTGTAAGAACTATCGCCCTGGAACTTGAAAGAATTGCAATTCATACTGGTGATTTAAGCGCAATTTGTGGAGATGTTGCCTATCAACTCGGCAGTTCTGTATTTAGCCGCTTGCGTACTCCGATAATAAATTTTTTCCAATCATGGTGTGGTAATAGATTGGCAAAAGGATTAATAAGACCGGCTGGTAATAATTATATTTTCACCTCAGAATTAAGGAGTTCACTTCTTAAAATACTGGATGACTTTGAGCCTGATTTTAATGATATGATAAAAAAATTGTTCCATAACCCGGGATGCTTATTGCGTTTTGAAAAAACCGGGGTTGTATCGTATGAACAGGCATTGAACATTGGAGCCGTTGGTATGACTGCCAAAGCTTCCGGATTAAACCGGGATATAAGATCATCTCATCCATTCTATCTTTATAAAAAGATTGAGCACCAACCTGTAATTAAACATCATGGCGATGTATTCTCAAGAACTCAGATAAGAAGAGAGGAAATTCTCCAGTCAATTTCATATATAAGGTCATTGCTTGAGAAAATTCCCCCTCATCAACATAAAAAAGAAATTTTCCTTAAACCCCGGGAAAATGCTTTTTCAATTTCACTTATTGAGGGTTGGCGTGGGGAAATCTGCCATTGTGCTGTTACAAATGAACTGGGTGAACTAATCAATTATAAAGTTAAAGATCCTTCTTTCCATAATTGGCTTGCACTTGCTCTCGCAGTCCGGAGGAATGAGATTTCCGATTTCCCAATCTGCAATAAAAGTTTTAATCTGTCTTACAGCGGATTTGATTTATAAGGTTTCCAATGATCAACACATTAAAAATATTAAAACACCAAAGAAATCAGTTTATTAAAGATATAACTAATGTTATTCTTAAAGAACCATTCCGCGGCAGACCCGTTATTTCCACTAACAAGGTAGAGGAATATGAATTGGTAAACTTATGTCCGGTAGGGGCGATAACTTCAAGACCGTTTCAGATCGATCTTGGAAAATGTACTTTTTGTAACGAGTGTGCAATTAAGTTCCCAAACAAAATAAAGTTTACATCAGATTATAAAATTTCCACCAACGATCCATTCTTATTAATTATCAAAGAAGGAGTAGATAAAACAATTGAATTAAATCCTGATCTAATCAGACAGGAAATATCATCTTTCTTTCATGATTCCCTGAAACTAAGACAGATCTCAGCAGCAGGGGACAATAGTGCAGAACTTGAACTTAATGCAGCAGGAAATGTGAACTTTGATATCGGTCGATTCGGAATTGAATTTGTTGCCTCTCCCCGCCATGCTGACGGGATCGTGATCACCGGACCCATTTCAAAAAATATGGCAACGCCTCTCCAAATTTGTTATGACGCTGTCCCGGATCCCAAAATAATTATCCTTTGCGGAGTTGATGCAATTAGTGGAGGTATATTTTCAGGCAGTCCTGCACTTAACCGGAAATTCTTGAATAAATATAAAATCGATCTCTATATCCCTGGTAATCCGCCTCATCCTCTTACTTTTATAAATGGCATTCTCGATTTAATCAAAAAAAGAAAATAATCTTTTTCTAAATTGTTTTTATAAAAAAAGCCTTTGATTTCTCAAAGGCTTTTTCAAATTAATTAACAGATTTGTTAATGTTAATGGTGAACTTCTGTAGGTATTTCAACACCTAGTTGCTTCAATACTCCGGGTAACCCTCCGCCGGGAACACTTTCAAGATGCAATTTTTCAATCTTGTTATCTTTAATCGTGAATGTAACTTTTTCTTCTGGCATCCTGAGTGTTTTATTTGTAGCTGGAATATTATGTAACCCGGGAATAGGTGCGGGCATTTCTTTAAAATGGGTTCCTGTAAGTTTAACTTTCGTTTCAACAATGTTATTTTTTACATTACCTATTTTATAATTGAATTTGAAATCCGGCATTCCTTTATTAAAAGCCTTGTGTACTCCTAAAAATTCTTTAGCTCCCAGCGGATCTGGTCCAACCCCGGTAACTTTGAAATTACTTGATAAATAACTTTCTGCAGTTGTAAAATCGTTTTTCTCAATTGCATTGAAAAAACTCTCAACTATCTTATTCTGTTCCATAGTAATTGCTCCTTTATAATAATTAATCAAAAAATGTGATTATATGTTTCGGGCTTCAACTTAACCAATGAATGAAACTATGCCTATTCATTTAATCACATATTAATGTTGTTATGATCTTCATTGTGAGGAAGAACAGAGGGTTGTTTAAATTTCTATCGCAAGCGCATGATATATTTTAAGATGCAATTTCTTAATTTCTTCATCATTCAGATATTCATCAAATGTCATCCGTTTATCAACAATTCCGGAAGGGATTATTTCAATAATTCTGTTTGCAACAGTTTGTATAAACTGATGATCATGAGAAACAAACAATACAGTTCCATTGAAATCAATTAAACTGTTATTCAATGCAGAAATTGCCTCAAGGTCCAGGTGGTTAGTTGGTTCATTCAGTATCAGAACATTCGCTCCGGTTAACATCATCCTTGCCAGCATGCATCGTACCCGCTCCCCCCCTGAAAGCACATTAGCTTTCTTTAAAGATTCTTCACCGCTGAAAAGCATTCTTCCTAAAAATCCTCTTATATATGTTTCATCCTTTTCCTTTGAATACTGACGGAGCCAATCAATCAGGTTAAGATCAATATCGAAATAATCTGCGTTGTCTTTTGGAAAATATGCCTGGGAAGTTGTAACTCCCCAGTCAAAACTTCCGCTGTCAGTCTTTAATCCATTAGTCAGTATCTTGAATAAAGTATCCTTTGCCTGGTCATTCGGACCAACAAAGGCAATTTTATCTCCCTTATCAACTTTTATACTGATATTGTTTAAAAGTATTTCTTTAATGTGCTTTTTAGTGATATTATGTATTTCAAGAAGATTATTTCCTGCTTCACGGGTAGGTTTAAAGGCAATGTAGGGCATTCTGCGCGAAGAAGGTTTTATATCCTCCAGGGTTAGGTTTTCAAGTTGTTTCTTCCTTGAAGTAGCTTGTTTGGATTTCGAAGCATTAGCGCTGAATCGGGAAATAAATTCCTGAAGTTCCTGCCTTTTTGCTTCAATCTTTTTATTAGCCTCCTTGGCCTGTTTCAACGCTAACTGACTGCTCTCAAGCCAGAAGTCATAATTCCCGGTATACATCTGTATTTTGCTGTAATCAATATCAGCAATATGTGTACATACCTGGTTAAGAAAATGCCGGTCATGCGATATTACAATGACTGTATTTTTGAATTTCTCAAGGAAATCTTCCAGCCAGTTGATGGAAATAATATCAAGATGGTTTGTCGGCTCATCAAGTAATAAAATGTCTGGGTTACCGAATAATGCCTGAGCAAGCAGTACCTTTACCTTTTCATTTCCAGATAGGTCCTTCATCAATTTTGTATGCAGCTCATCCTTTATGCCTAATCCGCTCAATAACTCTGCCGCTTCAGATTCCGCCTCCCATCCATGCAAATCAGCAAACTCTCCCTCAAGTTCAGAAATCCTAATCCCATCCTTTTCACTAAAATCATGTTTTGAATATAGCCCGTCTTTCTCTTCCATAATTGAATAGAGTTTTTTATGTCCGGTAATTACAGTCTTTAATACTTCGAATTCATCAAACTCATACTGATTCTGATTTAATGTGGTTAGTCTATCTCCAGGTGAAATAATAACATTGCCTGAACTTGGTTCAATTTCTCCCGATAGAATTTTAATAAAAGTCGATTTACCTGACCCATTGGCGCCGATTACTCCATAACAATTCCCCGGAGTAAATTTAATATTTACGTCCTCAAATAAGATTCGTTTCCCGAATCTAAGCGTAATACTGCTTGTACTTATCATTATATAATACGATTCTTTGTGAAATTAAGTGGATTGCAAACATACAAAAACAAAATGGACTTATTACTATTACCCCCCTTGCAATTTTTATATATAAGTATTTCTCAATTATTTATTAATTGAAAACAGCTTCTACTCAAAACGGTTTTCTATCTCAGTATTTTTTACACAAGTGATAAATTGTCTTAGCTTTTCTTTGTCAAGATTGCCATGAGTTCGCAAGCCGCTGCAAACATCAACCCCGAATGGGTGAACAGTTCTTATTGCTTCTTCAACATTATTTTTATTCAGCCCCCCTGCAAGAATCACAGGTTTATTTATTATTTCGCATATTGTTTTGCTGATTGACCAATCATGCACTCTGCCGGTTCCACCTAATTCTTTTATTGGAAGTGATTGATTACCGGAATCGAGCAAAATAGCGTCAACAAATGGAGAAATTATTTCTGCTTCATGAATGGAATTTTTATCATTAATATGTATTACCTGAACTATTTTGATCCACGGAAGTTCATTGCGTATTGTAGGATATACTTCATGATCTACACGATCAACCAATTGTACTGTATTTGTATTGCACCGAAGAATCTGCGAAATAATACTGTCAGCTTTTACACTACATGTTAATAGAAAAGTGGCGGTAGGAGGAGGCACTGTTGAAACAATTTGCGGAATTAGTTTTTCATCAATTACTCCCGCACCACTGGGCATGGCAGAAACAAAACCGAGGGCATCAGCCCCATACTTTATTGCAAGCTTTGCTTCTTCAACAGAAGAAATGCAGCATATTTTAATTCGAATAAAAGACATAAAAACCTTTAATTACTCCTGGAAAACTTTCTTCTTGCTTCCTTCATAGCTGTCGATTTGAAGAAGTACTCCATCAAGTTTCCCATTTGCCAGGGGAATTCTCTTCGTAGTTTTAAGACCGATATATTTTCGCAGAGTTGGTTCGCCTGTATAAATAAAAGCAGATGTACCAATGCATTTTTGTTTAATGAAATCTCCAAGTTCTTTATAAAGTTCCTGCACTTCAGTAATTTTTCCTAGACGGATTCCGTAAGGTGGATTGGTTACTAAAGTTCCGTTTTCAAATTGTATAATTTGCCCAAAAGATTTACATGATAAATCAACTGAATCATAAAAAGGGAGTCTGGACAGGTTTGCCTGGGCTACTTTTATTGCCTCAGAAGATTTATCACTTCCATAGATTAGCCCTTTGGGTAAAGGTCGGATATCTTTGTCACAATTCTCTTTCAAATTTTCCCACGCTTTTTTGTCAAAACCAGGCATATTAAAAAATCCAAATTTATTTCGCAGCTTCTGAGCAGGAATTTTGCAATAGTGCATTAAAGCTTCGGCAAGTATGGTCCCTGAACCACACATACAATCCAATAAAGGTTTATCACCATTCCATTTACTTATACGTATTATTGCTGCCGCAAGAGTTTCCTGCATGGGGGCTTCTCCTGCAAGAAGCCGGTAACCTCTTTTATGAAGCGATTCTCCCGAGGTATCAAGACTTATTACCGCCCTATCTTTTTCAATATGTATGTTAAACCGGATATCGGGATTTCCAGTATCAACATCTGGTCGCTTACCAAATTTTGTTCTAAAATAATCTGCAATGCCATCTTTGAGACAAAGGGAAGCATATAATGAATTAGTAATTTTACTATTAGCCACAGAAGCGGATATCGCAAATGTTTTATTAAGAGGGAATAATTCCTCCCACGTTATTTTTTCTGCAGTTTTCAACAATACATTTGGATTATCACAATAAAATGTTATTAAGGGTGCTAATACACGTGACAATAACCTCGAAGTATAATTAATCTTGTATAAAGTTGTTGCATCAGCTTCAAAATATACCCCCCTGTAAGCGCTTTTAGTATTAACTGCCCCAAGTTCAATCAGCTCCTGTTCGCAAAGTTCTTCCATCTTCCCTGTTACCTGTGCAAAGAATCTGTTATCCTTTTGATATTCAAACATTAAAATATGCCCTTCATTTCTATCATTCAGATTTTAAACAATAAACAGGATTACCATCTAATTTAGTTTTTTCAAAACCCATTTTTCTAAGATAGATTTCATGTCTGGAATTTCCGGGATTGCTAAAAAGTTTGCTTACACTTGTTTTGTTAAATATGTTTTTATAAACATACTTTCCGATCTTTAAATCTCTGTAACCTGGAATAACAAAATCAAGCTCTATAAAAAGACTATTGTCGTTTCTTCTGTGTGTATAGATTAAGCCGGCGGGAATAGAATTTCTCAAAATAAAAAAAACTGTTTTATCATCTCTGGTTGTAAAAATGAAAGAGGGAATATATTTCTTGATTTCCTTGCTATGATAATCTAGGAAATAATTAAGAAAATCAGAGTCTTTATCTACTTCTAATATTTTAAAATATTCCTTTACCTTAAAGATATCATACAGGTAATAAAAATCCACTATGCAAATAACGCCGTTTACAAATGCAATTGGGTATGCGTTTATTACAATTCCGTACGCTATAAAAAAGATGGCTCCTGTTAAATTGATAATTCTGAGCTTTATTATACCGCTCATCATAAGGGAAATAGCAACAAGTACAGAGGCTAAATAACCGATAAATTCTGCAATATTAATAGGAACTTACCTGCTAACCCTTACTTTTCTTTTCTTCTTTCTTTGCCTTCTTAGCTGCCTTTTTTTCTTTCATCGTTTTCACAGGTTCCTTTTTAGTCGCTTTTTTGGTTATCAGACCTTTGCTCATAATCCATACTCCTTTTAATTAGGGTTAAATTGTCTTTCACAACAAAGTTAACAAATTATTTTATTATTTCGATAAACAATCTTCAAAGTAAATTGTTTACTCCTATGTAATTAAAAACAATTTCCATATTAAAATTAAAAAATGTTATTTTTAATCTTATTAGTTTAGCTTTTTACTATAATAGAAATTATTGTGCATTTATGTTAAATAAATTATTTGAAGAAATACAAAATCGGAAAATTCGGAAATGGGCTACGATTTATTTAAGCACTGGCTTAACCATATTAGGAGTAACTAATTTACTCGGTTCACGCTATAATCTGCCTCACTTTATTTTTGATCTGATCTTAGTCATTATGGTCTTTGGTTTGATAAGTGTTATTATACTGGCTTGGTTTCATGGGAAAGAAGAGCACCATAAGGCAACACCCAAAGAAATTATTCTTCATTCCACCGTTGTGATATGTGCCGCGATAGGGTTTATCCTTTATGTAGGGCGATCTAAAGTTGAGCCAATTATAATAGATTCCAATTCTATTGCTGTCCTTCCTTTTGAAAATCTCAGTTCTTCTAAAGAGGATGAGTATTTCAGTGACGGTGTGACAGAGGATATTCTCACCCAGCTTAGCAAAATTGAAAAATTAAAAGTTGTCTCACGTACTTCGGTTATGCAGTATAAGAACACCACAAAGAGTGTAAAAGAAATAGGTGTGGAACTTGGGGTGGAAACTATACTTGAAGGAAGCGTAAGAAGGTTCGGAAATCGTGTAAGAATAGTCGGACAGTTAATTGATGCTAAAACTGATAAGCATTTATGGGCTGAAACTTATGATAGGGATTTAAAGGACATTTTCCTGATACAGACGGAAGTCGCAACCAAAATTGCTGCATCCTTAAAAACTGAACTCTCTTCTGCTGATAGGGAAAAACTGAAATGGAATCCGACAAAAGATGTTAATGCCTATGGCTTTTACCTTGAAGGTAGGGAACACTACAACCGCTATAAATCTGCTGAAAATGAAAAAGCAATATTATTGTTCAGAAAGGCCTTGGAACTGGATCCTGGATATGCTCTTGCTTATACAGGTTTAGCCGATGCCTTCGCACAAAAAGCAGGAATATTCAGTTCCGAAGAAGCTTGGTTTGATTCCTCTATAAAAATGAGCAAAAAAGCTATTGAATTAAACCCCAATCTTGCAGAAGCATATAAATCTATCGGTGTGGTTTATGCATATAGGGGGAAATTCCATTCCGCTATCGAATATTATAGTAAAGCTTTGGAATTAAATCCTAATTTCGGAGCGGCTATAAATAATATTAGCTCTATGTATTGGTGGCTTGGAAGATATGACGAAGCCTATCCCTGGGCTGTAAAAAGCATTCAGGTTGATCCGGCTCGCGCTTCCTGTTATTCGACATTGGGATTAATTTATACTGGACTTGCATTAGATAGTGCTGCAGAGAAATGGTTCTTAACTTCTATCGAACTTCAACCAATTCTGATAAGGGAGGAGAACCTGATTAAAAGCTACATTACTGTTAAAAATTATCAGAAAGCTCGTAATTATATTCAAAACATTCTGAAGGAATCACCGGGGGAGAATGGGATTTTAGAAGTGGCTGGTTTAGTTGAAATTTTTGCAGGTGATTATCAAAAAGCTAAAATATATTATGATTCCGCCTATTCAAAAAATCCCGATAAAAAAGAATACTCTCCTGAGTATGCGTATATCTTATTGAAAAATAATAAAAAGAAAGAGGCAGGATTAATTTTCCATAATGCTGTTCACGAAGCTGAAGAAATAAATAAACAAGGCAATGAAGAATTTAATTCCCCCTATCTCTTGGCTCAGGTTAATACTGTTTTGGGAAATAAAGATGAAGCATATAAGTGGCTTCAGCAGGCAATCAATAACGGTTGGCGCCAGTATGAAATGACTTCGATTGATCCTCTTTTTGAGAATATTCGAAATGAAGATAGATTTAAAGAAATGATGAATAATCTAAAACGAATGGTTGATACAATGCGGAAAAAGATTGATGAATTTAAGTGAACATTCTTTGAACTAAAAAGCTCTTATATTGTAAATAAAAGATAACAAATAATAGCGCCCAAGCGTATTTGACCTTACATCCTCAGTATAAGAATCAGTTATGTTGTGCTGTATGCTTGTGTTTTTGTTTAACAGATCATTAGCCGAGAACCTGATTTCCCCATTATCATTTGCAAATAATTTCTTACCAAAACTTAAGTTCCATAAAATAATATTCTGATTATAAGATGAACTTAATCCACTGCTATATTGATGGTTGATTTCATTTTGTAATATAAATCCTTCCCAAATCCACAAGTATAATTTTATTTTGGAATTCTGGGTAAAATAATTGCTGTTATTAGCAGTCTGCATATTATCTCTTACAAGATTTAAACTGCTCATGCTTGATAATGTAAAATCAATCTTCTCGCTGAAATTACTGCTTAAAACAACGCCTCCATTGTAAGTAGTTGAATTTACTCGGTTAGTGATGCTATTAATTATTGTCGGAGTTCGGGTATAATTTGCTCCCAGACTTAAATTAAGGTTTGATTTTAATAAGAATACAGGAAAACCATATGTAACTAATGATCGCAGACTTATATACCCATTAAGGTTCACAGGAATAGTTAATTCGCTTCCCTTGTTAAGGACGATACCATTCAATACCGTAGTATCTTTCTGCGCAATGGTTGTGCTGTTGCCGATATAGTTCTCAGTAAAATTTGCGCCTAGTAGTACGAAAAAGGAATGTACATTCTCAAAACCCGTTTCCATATAACGCAGATTGAATGAATGTTTATAATCCTGTGATAACCCCGGGTTTCCGGTGGATAATTGTGTCGGATTGGAATTGTTCAGTACTTCCGATAGCTGATCTATACTTGGGTCATCATTATTTGTCCTATAAAATATTCGCAGGTTCTGATCTTTGGAAACTCTGTATTGAAGCATAAATGAAGGAAGCACAGAGTTGAATGACCTCTCCATACTTAATGCAAATGGGTATGTCTGCTCATTTCTTAATTGCGATATATTATAGTTAACTCCTAATGAAAAAGATAAATTGTCCTTTCTGAACCGGTAACCTGTTCCATAACTCTGTGTGGTATAATATTTTTTATAAACATTGCTTAGACTTGTATCCAGCGGTGATGAGTTTGCCTGTATATCATAAGTTGTTTTGTCGCTTTTATCCTCGGAATAAGAATATTTCATATTTAACTGAAGTAATCCGAATTCAGTAAATGGTTCGGTATATACAATGCCTGAAGAAGCGCTAAAACCCTGTTTTAGTAAATCGGAAATCTGGTTTACAGCATCTGAGGAGATCACAGAATCATTATTGTTATAGTATAGATCCTCTGCAAAAAGGCTGTTGTCTCCTGAATTTTTGTTATATGTTCCGTTAAAATCAAGCGAGATAGTTCTTCCAGGTGTATCAAATTTGTGACGGTATAAAAGTTCGTTAGTTGAATTTAATGCCGTTAGATCAGTATTAAAGGAACTGGTTGTGGAACTTAATTGATTAAGTCCGGAATATGTGTTTGCAAGATTCGCACTTGTACCATTATTCAGCTGAGCAGTAAATGCTGGGTGAAATAAAATCGAATTTGATGAGTCAATTTGGTAATTAAGTCTGAAGTTTAAACGATGATTAATATTCTTGGTTACTGATGAATTATCCTGATTATAATTTTGGGCTGTACTGGAAGTTAAAAAATAATTCCTGTCAGTAGAGGATTCTGCATTGTTGTCTGTAATATTGAAGAAATAACTTCCGTTTATATCAATATTTTCTCCCCATTTATCTACATAATTTAATCCAAATGCTTTGGTAGTAATTAAACCTGCTGTCTGGCTTACTAGGAAATTCGAAACATTACCCCCGCCTTGTCCACCTTGACCTGAGCCAAACCCTGGATTACTTCCGCCCCCACCGCTACCCCCCGAACCTCCACCTCTGGGTCCCATGCCTCCTCCCATCCCTCTTCTTCCCCCTTGACCGGTTGATGACATTACTCCAAGTAAATCCTCGGTAGAAAAATTCTGTACATTAACATTATTAAATTGTGTAAGTATGGATATTCTCTGGTCATCATTAAAAAAATTAATATTTCCACCGGCAGAGTATTTCTCCTCGTCACCGTATCCTCCGAATAATTTACCGAAAGTTCCCTGTTTTACTTTCAATCGTGTAACAATATTTATGGTCTTTTGGTAATTACCGTCATCAAAACCCGTAAATTGTGACTGGTCGCTCTGTTGATCAAAGACCTGAATCTTCTCAATAATCTCCGCAGGAATATTTTTAAGTGCAGCATTTGGATCGGAACCAAAGTACATTTTACCGTCAACAAGAACATTTGTAACTGTTTCGCCATGTGCCTGAACTGTTCCATCCGTTTGTATAGTTATCCCGGGCATTTTTTCTATTAGATCTTCAGCTACTGCATCCTTGTTAACCTTAAATGCATCAGCGATATATTCTGTGGTATCATTTTTAATCATGACTCCGGAAGTTTTTCCGATAATATCGATTTCATGCATCTCTAACCCTTCCGGAATGAGGTATATTTTAGGCAAGTCAATTACTCTGTCAATGTCAATATTTCTTTTATAGGATTTATAACCAAGAAATGAAACAGTTAGTAAATATTTGCCTGGGGTAAGATTATCAATTTTAAATCTGCCATTATTATCAGCTATTATTCCCTTTATTTTTAGGTCAGGCAGATGAGCGAAGATTACATTTGCCTTTCCTAAAGCCCTATTATTTGAGGAGTCGGCAATTTGCCCTGAAACTGAATAATTCTGTGAAAATATATCAGCGGAAGCGAAAATAATAATAAAAAATAATATGGTAGTTTTCATAGGGTATAATTTAAATTGAAGATTCATTGCTATTAGTCAATTTATTACAATAAAAGGTTTAATCATATGCCAAACTATAACGAAGGGAGACAATTAGTTCCTTTTGGATTCACCTCTTGTTGCTTAATTAAACCAACGGGATACCTAAATCCTTTGTGCGATTGAAATATAATATATGAGCGACTCAGTAACGACTTTTATTAAATCACAACAACAGCGATTATTTCATATGTGTTACTCCTGTCACGATATAATTTATCATAATTCATAAGATTATTATTGCACTTATTCCCAACAAGTTTAATTGACAATATTAGGAGGTATTTATATGTCAAAAAACAATTTACTTGCCGCTCTTCTAACCTTAGTATTCGTTTTTATATTACTTATACAGATAAGCTGCAACCAAAATGAAAAAAAGGAAATGACTAAAGAAGAAATTCAGAAACACGGAGAATATCTTGTGACCCTAGCCGGATGTAATGATTGTCATTCCCCCAAGGTATTTACAGAAATGGGTCCGGTTCCTGATACAACAAGACTTTTATCAGGTCACCCTGCTGGTTCTAAACTTTCCACCATAGATACTAATATGGTCCAGCCCGGTAAATGGTATTTAGCCACCGGCGATCTCACTGCTTGGGTTGGTCCATGGGGTATTTCTTATACAGCTAATTTAACTCCTGATGAACCAACTGGAATAGGGATGTGGACAGAGGAAGTATTTATTAAAGCTCTTAGAACAGGAAAACATATGGGGATTGGACGTCCCATTCTCCCTCCAATGCCCTGGCCAGATTTTGCCAAGGCTACTGATGAGGATTTAAAAGCAATTTTTACTTATTTGAAATCCTTGCCCCCAATTCGTAACCAGGTTCCTGATCCGGTTCCGCCTAATCAATTAAGTGCAGTAAAATAAATTAAAATAAAACTGGGAAGTTTTTATTTTTTCTTATCTGCTCCGCTATTTGATTGATTGGAAAGAGTTTGTAATGTCTGCTGAAGTTTTTCAAGTTCTTTTGCGGACTCATTAAATTTCTTATCACCAATGTATTTTAAATAATTATTAAAGGCTTCATTGGCGGCTTTAATCTGATTTTGTATTGTGGGCATAATGTTATTTGTTGTGTCCCCCTTTTGTGTAACTTTCAAAAGCGGGGTAGACTTTACAAATAACCCGTTCAGTGCATCATCAAATGTCTTGGCATAACTCATGTTCTCGTCATGCATTACTACCACAAGTCTTAATTCAGGATATGCTGCAGTCTCTGCCTGCAAATAAATTGGCTCTACATAAAATATCGTATTGTTAACTGGTATTGCAAGTACATTACCTCTTATTACTTTTGAACCATGTTGATCCCACAATGTTAATTGCCCCGAAAGAAAACTATCCTGGTCAATCTTTGTTTCAACCTGCTGCGGACCAAGTACCATCTTGTCTTTCGGAAATTGGTAAGTAAGGAACCTTCCATAATTTTCCGGATCGCACATTCCCGCAATCCAGCCTATCATTACCTGGCGGTTCTTAGGTGTAAATGGAAGCATTAAAACGAATTGTTGTTTAGGTGTCCCTGGCACTTGCCACATAATATAATAGGGCTCGACAGGTTGAACTCTGTTATAATATTTTGCAGTAGCCCTTACCCAAAGATCTTCCTGATTATAAAAAACTGTCGGATCGGTCATATGATATTTTTGATAAACAGTTCCTTGTGCCAGCAGCATATCTGCCGGGTAACGGATATGAGCCAATAGTGCCTTTGGCATTTCATCTTTGGTTTTAAATAAACCGGGGAATATTTTACTCCAGACCTTTATAATTGGATCCTTATCATCCATAATATAAAAATTAACTGATCCATCATAAGCATCGACAATGACTTTAACTGAATTCCTGATATAATTTATTCCTGCTAGGTAATCACTAAATTCAGTAGTTAGCTCTTGTGTTGAGTTGCCTTCTTTATATTGGATAGTTTCTGTTGTTGAAAAGGGTTGGCTGTATGGATAATAATTTGATGTTGTATATGAATCGATCATCCAATATAGTTTACCATCAGCAAGTACTAAGTAAGGATCTTTATCGAAACTAAGGAAAGGTGCCAAAAGCTTTACACGTTCCTTAATCTGACGATGGAATAATATTCTACTCTTATCCGTAGGATAATCGGAGAATAAAAAATTTGTCCCGTCAAACTTCCAGCCAAAAAGAAATTTTCGCCAGAAATTGGAAAGTTCTACTCCGCCGTTACCGGCATATCTTGTATAAACATTATCTTCACCGCTCGGGTAATCAAATTCTTTTTCTTTAGTATTAACAACTACTGGAGTATTTGTCAATTCACCGAAATAAATTTGTGGTTTCGTAACTTCAAGCGATGATGCTTCACTCACTGGCGGAATATCTTTTATCAAAAGATGGGGGAGCCCCTGGTTTGTAAATTCATTTACTGCCGCCATTGTAACACCGTAACCGTGTGTATATTGAAAACGCTTATTCACGAACGTCTGACTTTGCTGAGGCAGATTATCAATATTGATCTCTCTTCCGGAAACCATTACCTGCCTTGTCTTCCCGTCAATATTATAACGGTCTACGTCTACATCTGAAAATTCATAATAAAGTCGGATTGACTGGAACTGCCTGTATACGGCGTCAAGTGCCTTCCAATCCCAAAGACGGATATTTGTAAAAATGCTTGGGTTATTATTTACTGTTTCCTGAGTAAAATCGCCATTCAGCGGATACTCTTTTTCTTCAACATTGTTTAATCCAAAACCTGAACGCGTAAATTGAATGTTGTTTAATATATAAGGACGTTCATATGTTATTTCATTTGGCTCAACTACAAGCCATTCGAAAGCACCTGGCAGTATTGAAAAAGCAACTATCCATATTATTATTATCGAAACAGCTGTACTCACTAATACCAGGAAATATGAACGGTCAGTGGCAATATGAAATTTTTTAACATAAAGATACTGCACTCTTTTTCGTAGACTTGGAATGATTAATCCGATACCAATTATAATTAGTAAAACAATAACAACTATATAAGCTGGTAATAGAACATTAACGTCGGTCCAGCAGGGTCCTGCAACTACTCCTGTATTTGAATACATCAAATGGTATCTGTTCAAAAATCTGCCGCAGGCAAGAATCAAAATAAATACAGCGGAGTTTATAAATACAGGAGAATTGAATTTGTTTGAATTTATTTCGTATTCGACTGGAAAATAGAAAAAAATATTATTCTCACTTAGTCTTACAAAGGAAGAAATAAATATGGCAATAAGTGCCGTGAGTGAAATCAATAATAATAGAATATAAAGTTCATCGTAAAAGGGAAGTGTAAAAAGATAAAACCCCACGTCTTTGCCTAAAATTGGATCTTTAAGTCCGGTGGATACACCGTTCCAGTATTTTAAGATTATCTCCCAATTGGTATATCCCCAATAACCCCCGATTATTATTCCTAGTAATTTGGTAACCGTATGAACTGCTTTATGTTCCCTGGGAATTGTAAGTGTTAAGAGGTAAATTACAAGTAATCCGAAAAGAGCTCCTGCAATAGCAAATCCGGCATTAGCATAATTAATTACCCAAAATCTGTTACTGTATCCTAAACTTTGATACCAGAGCGCCTCTCCCCAAAAATCCATGAACCAGAAAAAGAAAACAGTCAAAACTCCGATTGTAGCACCGGAAAATATTTTCAGCTTCTGCCTTTTTTTAATACCGGTAATGAAGAGAAAAGCGGCTATCCCCAACAACAATAATAATAATGCATTGTACATTTTTGTCTCCTTCCAAAACAAATTTCCGGGCAATTTTTAAATCTTAAGAAATTGCTCCTGACAATATAACAAAAGTATCAGATATGAATTGTGGCAGTCATTAATTCCTATATCACTATCATCTGACACTTCAATATTCAAATTATCATCATTTCCCACCAGGACTTAAATCTCTCAAGATGATGCCCCGATAACATCACTAAATGATTTCCCAATGGTGTCTGAAGTAAATCCTTTACATGGCCTCCTGAAATAAGCTCAATTTCAACCTGGGTTCTGCATAGATTCTCCGCAAATCCGGCTTGAATAATATTACCTTCTGCAAGCCATAGTTTTTTCAGATCCTTTCCACCTATGCGTAAAAGTGTAATTGGTTTGGAAGTAAAAGTTCCCTGTATTCCAACGCCTAAACCAGATTCAAAATGAGAACGTAGCGAATATGTTTTTACAATACTTCGTGGTACTGTGCAATGGGCAAGCCATAGTCTGTTATTCTGTTCGTCTACTTGTACGGGGTTTGACATCCACGGGGTTTCCCCAACTAATTCTTTAGCCCATAACATTCCAATAGTAGTAGGTAAATCTCCTTCACATCCGGCAATTATTCCGTCATCAATTAATTGGGCTAAACCAAAACATCCTGTAGTCTTCATATCAGTAACAAGATCGAAACATCTCACTGTGATTGACTCAAGTTTTAACTTTTTTATCAATTGCTTTAATCCAATATAGACTCTTACCACCTCATCAATATCCGATTGACTTGGTTCTCCTATTTCAAGTGCATCCTTTACAAATGTTGTTTTATATTGAATCAAACTTTCTGGCTTTATATCTTGTATTCTTTTCTTCAGTACATTAAAATCAATGTGGACTATTTCGGGTCCCCAGACTTGTTTAACTACTTCAACATCCGGTCTACTAGCAACAAGCCAATCGGAAGCATCTCCCACAAGCCCTAGCCTGGTCTTCTTCAATGCATGCAGTACGTCAAGATCATGTTGAGCGTTTTTAATTTGTTTAAGTCCTTCTGCATCATTTGGGTTTTTAAGGTAGAATATCTTTCCGCGAATTCCATCCTGGTTTAATCTTGCCAGAACCTCAAGACAAGCGGGAAGAGAATTGTTCCCTGGATGGGCTATCAAATAAACTGGTTCTCCCTGGAAAGTCTTATTCCGGATAGATAGGATCTGCAGGATTGTATTCTCGGTTCCTCCTGTTATAAGAAAATAAAAAAGGGAATTTAGATCATTTGTTTGGTCCGAGTTCAGGCGTTGTCCGCCAATTTCTTTTAATGAGGTAAAATAATTTCCAACCTCCCTTATTTGGGCTTCTTCTTTTACTAATAATCCAGTAGCCGCGGTAATATATCCGAATTTCATACTTTCCTCTATACCGTGTTTATATTAATCTATCACAAAATTACCAAAAATTATCCACTATTTGATTTTGTAATTTGTTATTTTATCGCGAAGCAAAAATAACAAACCTAATTAAAATGGAGTGAAACATGGTAGATATTTTCATGGAAGCTGCAATCGAAGAAGCCCGCAAGGGTCTTGAAGAAGGGGGGATTCCGATTGGCTCCGTTATCGTCCATGATGGTAAAATTATTGGAAGAGGTCACAATAGGAGAGTGCAAAAAGGAAGCGCTGTCCTTCATGGTGAAATGGATGCTCTTGAAAATACTGGCAGGCAGCCTGCTTCCGTTTATAGACAGTGTGTCTTATATACAACCCTTTCTCCATGTTCAATGTGTTCCGGGGCTATCCTGCTTTATAATATACCAAAAGTTATTATCGGTGAAAATAAAACTTTCCTGGGTGAAGAAGAATTACTAAAATCGCATGGTATAAAAATCGAAGTACTTCAGAATCCGGAATGCATTGATCTGATGGCTGAATTCATTTTCTCCCACCCGGATTTATGGAATGAAGATATAGGTGAACTTTAATTAGGTGTAACTAGATTTATTCTGAACATGGTCGGGATTATTATCTCTTAAGTCTTGGGAAAAATCCGGTTAGTTCCTGTATTTCATTGATTATAAAATCAGCTTTTTGCAGATACTGCCGTCCTAATGTCGATTCAACTGCAATACAGATCATCCCGGCATTTTTTACAGATTCAACTCCCAAAGGCGCGTTTTCAACTGCGATACATTCTGAAACTTCTAACCCAAGTGTTTTTTGTGCAATAAGATATGGATCGGGATTCGGCTTTGAATGGGCAACTTCATCACCACTTATAATGAATTCAAAAAGTTTTTGATGTTCAGCGTCAATCGACTTTTCCATATTTTTCCTTGCACATGCGGTAACTAAGGCTGTTGTATATCCGCGGTTTCGCAATTGTTCTATCGTTTCAAACGCATTGGGATAATACGTTTGTTTTGTTATTTGACGGAAATAATTGCGTTTATCTTCGATAAACTTCTTATGCTTTTCAACAGGCAGCTCTACATTAAATTGTTTTAAAAAGAGAGGTAAAATTTCAAATGAATTCATCCCTTCGCTAAGAAATATACTTTCTTCCGTAACACTGCCGCCAATTTTCTTGAACATATGATCCCATGCGAGATAATGATAATGTAAGGAATCTACTATCACGCCGTCTAAGTCAAATAAAATAGCTTTAATCATCTGTTTATTTTGATATTATAAAAATTAAAAATATAAAAATATTGGCACTTCTGAAAATGATCAATTCATCAGTATTCGGCTTTTAAATATGTTACTAATAATAATCTTCTGGGCAGATCATTTGCTTGTGTTCAAGACTATCTAATTTCCCAATATCCGCCCACCTTGTTTTAGAATGATCATACCCGTCTATTTTGTGGTCACGCGCAATTAAAAGGTAAAACTCTACAAGTGAGAAAACCTTTTTGTCAGGAAACAGATCTAACGCGCGTGGGTTTATTATTTGTATACCGCTGAATGCCATGGCCCTGAATTTTAATCCGCCCCATCTTACTGATTTCTTTTCTCCAGTCACTTTATTCCACCAGCCGCAAAGTGTATTATCATTATCAAAAATAAAATATCGAGATGTTTCTCTGTCTCTTACGGCTAACGTGCATAATGCGCCATGTTCAATATGCCATTTATAAAGTGTTAGAAGATTCAGGTCTGTAACGATATCGCAGTTATAGACAAGAAACGCCTCCCCCCCGGTAAAAAAAGAAGCTGCTTTCTTCAGACCGCCGCCGGTATCTAACAGCATGTCCCTTTCATCGGATATAGAAATGTTTGCACCAAAATTTCTGTTCTCCTCAAGAAAGTTAATAATCATATCCGGATAATGATGGATGTTGATTATTATGTCATTAAATCCATAATGGTATAATTTCTTGATCGCAAATTCAAGCAAGGGAGTATTCCCGATTTTTACTAACGCTTTTGGAATTTTATCAGTTAAAGGTCGTAACCGCGTTCCGAGTCCTGCTGCCAAGATCATCGCTTTCATAATGTAACCAGCATGTTTGTCATTATTGATTATCCTTCTTTTCAAGTTCGATATGCCGGACTTTAACTTCAATTTCTGGTATCGATTTAAGATATTCTGCCATGCGGTCAGTGCAGTAAACCGAACGATGCTGTCCTCCTGTGCATCCGAAACTGATCATCAAATGCGCGAACTTTCTTTTAATGTATACATTAATAGTCTGATGAACAATTGCAAAAACACTGGAAAGAAATTTTTCTGCATCGCTCTCTTCCTGTAGGAATTTCTTTACTGCCTCATCTTTACCTGTAAGTATTTTATATTGATTATATCTGCCCGGATTGTGAATCGCTCGGCAGTCAAAAACGAATCCTCCGCCGTTACCTGAATGGTCCTGTGGGATCGATTGCCTGTATGAAAAACTGAATAATGATACCCCAAGTTTATTGCTTACCTTTCTTACTTCACCGATTAATCTGAATTCTTTTGAATTTACTACCCCTTTAAGAGCATCAATCAGAGAAGGAATTTTTATCGGGAATGAAACTGTATTCAATAGCCACGAAAGGTTATCAATTGCAAAAGGTATGCTTTTAAGAAAATGTTCTTTCTTTTCGTAAAATCCTCTAAAACCGTATGCACCCAATGCTTGCAGTATTCTGATTAACACATACCCGAAAAACATCTGGATGAATTTTGTTTCATCTATTTCTGCATACTTCTTCACTGTTGAAATATAGTATTGTAGTAATTCCGCGCGGACCTTGTGTGGAAGGTCTGCCTTGGCGTCAAAGAGTAATGAAGCAAGGTCATAATGAAGTGCTCCCTTTCTTCCTCCCTGGTAATCAATAAAGTATGGATCGCCATTTCTGATCATAATATTTCTGGACTGAAAATCCCGGTAAAGGAAATAATTGCAATCAGCTCCTAATAGATAACCTGCAAAAGTATTAAAATCAGTTTCAAGTGTCTGTTCATCAAAAGGAATCTTCCCAAGCTTTAAAAAATAATATTTGAAATAATTCAAATCCCACATCATCGACTGCTTATCAAATTGTGGACGTGGATAGCAGACATTGTAATTCAGGTTTTTTCCTGCCTCTACCTGAAATCGGGGTAGCATGTCTATTATCTTTTTATAGATATGAACTACTTTTTTATTGAATTCCACTTCTCCCCGTATTTCTGACAAATATGAAAATAATGTACTATCACCAAGATCTTCTAAAAGATATATGTCTTTATCAAGATCATCAGCGAAAATCTTAGGGACAGGCAAACCAATTTCAGCAAAGTGTCTTGAAAACTCAATGAATGCCCTATTTTCCTTTTTGTCGGTGTTAAAGACTGCGATAGCACATTTCCCCGCGCCTTTCAAGCGGTAATATTCTCTATATGAACCTGATGGGGGAAGAGGTGTAAACTCCAATACCGGTTCATTCGACCAGCGCTGATATAGGTCTGTCAGCAGTTCTTTTTTCTTGTCGTTCACAATTATCTTTTATCCCGGTGCTTAAATAATTATTTATGTATCTGCTAATTTAATTAAATAGAAAACAAATTATTTTATTATTGTGTTAATATTGATTCTTATTATTAATAAATTTGCACATAATATTTTGAAACATTAAAGAATTACTTTGACAAGAAAATGAATAATTTAATTCAGATTGCAGGAATAATTGATTCCGTTGAAGCTGCTATGTTAATGAATTTGGGAGTCGATTATCTGGGCTTTCCATTGCGGTTACCCGTAAATAAGGATGATCTGACTGAGGATGCAGCTGTTAAAGTAATCAAAGAAATTGTTCCTCCCCATAAAGCTGTACTTATAACCTATCTGGATAATGCGGTAGAAATAATAAGATTCTGTCTTAAACTGAACGTTCATATTGTTCAACTTCACGGTAGAATTTCCACAGGGGAATTAAAAATGATTAAAATGAATCGTCCGGATATAGAAATAATCAAAAGCTTGGTAGTTTATAAGGATAATTACACGGAACTTGAAAATACAGTTCAAAATTTATCTGAATGGATAGATCTTTTTATTACGGATACTTTTGATCCGGCTACCGGTGCTTCAGGAGCAACTGGGAAAACACACGATTGGAAAATAAGTAGAAAGCTTGTTGAAATATCTGACAAGCCTGTTATTCTTGCTGGAGGACTTAATCCTTCAAATGTTAGACAGGCCATCCTTAAAATTAAACCCGCTGGTGTTGATGTTCATACTGGAGTCGAATCCTCCACTGGAAGAAAAGATTATAATCTTGTAAAGAACTTCGTCTTGGAAGCTAAACAAGCATTCACTGTTATCAATTCTGCTCCTCAATAATACAATTATTGTCAAGATTATTGTGAGTGGCCAGTGCCACTCACTTTAGTTGAGGTATATGTTGATTTAATTTATCTGATTTATTCTTGCAAGAATAAGTTCCCTAAACCCTATAATCCAAGCACTTTAATTAGATATTCGCTACCTTTTGATAGTAATGTTAAGCTCACATTTATAATTCATTAGGACAATTTATATCCCCTCAGCATTTCCCTCTGATAATATCAGGTCACCTTTCAGATTATTTAAGGTATTGCCCGATTGTATCCACCTCTGCTAATTTTTAGTTTATACGCGTAATTCAATAATAATTAGCAGCAAAATGGAAAATATAGTTCAAACAAATGACCAAATAAGACTTAATCTTCTTGACAGATGCTTTAATTTAGGACTACCCGCTAGTTCTAAAGATGATATAAATACTTTAAAAATGTATCTGGCAGTAGATTCTAAATTAGATTTAGAAACTTTCAATTTCCATGTAGAAACCGAACCCCCAAGGAATATTGGAATTAAATCCCTGATTCTTAAAATGTTTTCGATATATAAGAGTTGAATCGTAATCATTGCTTTTAAAAATATCCCCGGTCTTCCGGTGATAAGTATTATGAAATCTATACATATAAATAGGAGTCCCTTATGGGTCACCAGCAGCTTCGTTTCATCTTTCTCGGCGTTGTCCTAGTTGGTATTGCACTATTAACGGAATATTTATCAACCACCAATACTTCAACCTGGGCTGCAGTAAAAAATGATTTACCTGGTACAATCGATAAGTCGGTTGTTATCAGCGACAATAATACCTTGGCAGGAACTAGTGATAGAGGGGGGTATCTCTCCGCTAATAATGGTTCAACCTGTTTTCAGGTGAATAATGGATTTTCAAACTTGGATAATCGTTCGCTTGCCGTTAGCGGTAATAATATCTTTGTCGGAACTTATGGAGGTAGTGCGTTGCTTCGCCATATATATGAAATATCGCCTGTTGAACATAAAGGTTTTAGCGCTATGGTTAAGCAGAGATCCATACAATTTAAGTGAAAAACTGCCAAGGAATTAAATAATCATGGTTTTGTAATTGAAAGGTAATTGAACAATAACTTTTCATTTCCGGGTCAATGGGAAATAAAGGTATTTATTGGAAGTCAAGGGTCAGTAATTCCAATAAAGATTGTCAAAATGAACTAATTTTAGCTCCCTATGTATTCTGATTAATTGTCTGTGGACTGATAAAATGCTAATCCATTATCAGCCCTTTTTATTTGAGCGTTCTTAGAATTAATATTAAGGGATATTATTTTTTAGTTGCTACATGGAAGTCGCGTTAATCTTCCCAGCCGGAAGGAGAATGCTTTAGAACATAAATTAAAATACCAATGAGTATTAAAGAGACTGAAAGATAAGGTATTATAACATTGAACATAATTTCACCTTTATTAATAAATCTAAAGTAAATTCTTGAATATTATTTTCGATTAAGAAAACTTGCCCCTCATCACAATTTATTATATTCTTAAATATTATATTTATTAGTTATTCAAATCTTAATCCAATATAGTTTTTAAAAATTCTAATTACAATAAGGGAATCCCCGATTTTTTATGTAATTCCACGTACCCTATTAAAGTATAAGATTCCCCTAACCGTATTTAATTTTTTATATCACTCTCGGTTAAGCTGTTTTTTTCATATGTGATTGATGAATATACTTTGTTTATGTTCTTATGAAATGAGCACCAAGCTAAGCTTGGATATAGCTAAATCTAAATCCATGAATAAAACTTTTTTAACAAAACCGTAAAAGTCGGTAATTTAAATGAGGTAATTGCTCCTAAATATTTTTATTCCAATATTTGTTTTTGGTGATAATGAAATTAAAAATTTAAGGAGGCTAAAATGGTTAACGAAACAAATCATTCCATTCATGATCATCACAAAGAAAAAGGGGTGAATACCAGTAATATTGCAGGGGGCGTTTATGGAATGGCTTTCATAGGTGCCGTTATTTATTATTTCTCACATGCAATTACATTTTGGGCAGGCGTAGTTGGATTCTTTAAAGCACTATTCTGGCCCGCTTTTTTGATTTACCATCTACTCGAGTTCTTAAAAATGTAAATACTATTTACCGTAGAACATTCCAATTATTTTTTCTTTGTTTATTTCGTATTCTGTACTTTAAGGTTTTAATTAGTTATTAACCTGTTTTGTGATAAAATTTACTCTTTTGAACGCATTGTCAAAACTTTGCCCCTATCTCTTTCCTTTCCACAGTACCTTTTTGTAAATTTAACCCTTAATTATTATAAAATATACTAGTTAACTCCCGTTGTGAACATGTTATCCACAGGATGTTAACGTATCCACTTGCTTTGAAATTTTGACCTTTTGACATAATATTCATATTCTTTGGCACGACTTATTAACAATTTATCCACCGGTTTATAATGTACATCCTTGGAATTTCTGCTTTCTATCATGATAGCGCCGCCTGCCTCATAAAAGACGGTGATATTGTCGCTGCCGCTCAGGAGGAAAGATTTACAAGGAAAAAACATGACCATAATTTCCCGGCTAAAGCAATAACCTATTGCCTCGCCTCTCAAAACCTTAAACCCAACGACCTCGCTCTCGTAGCATTCTATGATAAACCGTTTCTTAAATTCGAACGCATACTCGAAACGTATCTCGCCTTCGCTCCCCTCGGCTTTTCTTCTTTCATTAAATCTATGCCCCTCTGGATTAAAGAAAAACTCTGGATGAAGGAGTATATTAAATCTCAAATCGGATACTCCGGCAAAGTCATTTTTCCTGAACACCACGAGTCTCACGCCGCCTCCGCTTTCTTCCCGTCTCCCTTTAATCAAGCCGCTATCCTTACTATGGATGGGGTGGGGGAGTGGACTACCACTTCTTGCGGCGCTGGCTCCGGTAATAAGATCGACCTCTTCTCTGAAATTAAATTCCCTCATTCCCTCGGACTCCTCTATTCCGCTTTTACCTACTATGCCGGTTTCAAAGTTAATTCCGGTGAGTACAAGGTCATGGGTCTCGCTCCCTACGGTGAACCAAAATATACTTCCCTCATTTTTGATCATATCATCGATCTTAAAGAGGATGGCTCCTTTAGAATGAATATGGATTATTTTAATTACTGCGCCGGACTTACTATGACTAACAGTAAGTTCCACGATCTCTTCGGAGGTCCTCCACGCATTCCTGAATCTAATCTCACTCAGAAGGAAATGGATATCGCCCGCTCCATCCAGGATGTTACTGAAGAAATTGTGTTCCGCCTCGGTAAACATATTCATAAGGAAACCGGCTCCAAAAATTTGTGCCTCGCTGGTGGTGTCGCTCTTAATTGTGTTGCCAATGGTAAGCTCCTTAAACAGGGTCCCTTTGAAAATATCTGGATTCAGCCCGCCGCTGGTGATGCAGGTGGCGCTCTCGGTGCCGCTCTCGTTGGATGGTATAATTATTTCGGCAATCCCCGCCTCGCCGATAATATTAATGATTCCCAAAAAGGTTCTTATCTGGGACCTGAATTCAGCAATGATGAAATTCTCTCTTTCCTTAATTCAAAAGGACTGCCATATCAGAAATTCTCCGATGTTGAACTTACTTCCAGGATCGCTGATCTTATCGGTTCTGAAAAGATCATCGGTTGGTTCAGTGGAAGAATGGAGTTTGGTCCTCGCGCCCTCGGCTCCCGTTCGATTATAGGTGATGCCCGCTCCCCTAAAATGCAGGCTCTGATGAATATTAAAATAAAATTCAGGGAGGGCTTCCGCCCCTTTGCCCCCTCCGTCCTTGAAGAAAAAGTCTCAGACTATTTCGAGCTTAGCTGTCCAAGTCCCTATATGCTCCTCGTCGCCGATGTCAAAAAAGAACGTCAGAAGAAAATGACTAACGATGATGAAAAACTCTTTGGGATCGATAAGCTAAATATCCTGAGATCCGATATCCCAGCTGTTACCCATATAGATTATTCCGCACGCATCCAGACAGTTAATAAAAAAACAAACCCCCTTTACCATAGACTTATCTCTGATTTTAATGATAAGTATGGCTATGCGGTTATTGTAAATACTTCCTTTAATGTCCGCGGCGAGCCCATCGTATGTACTCCCGCTGATGCGTACCTCTGTTTTATGCGTACCAATATTGATTATCTCGTTCTGGGGAACTATCTTTTGAGCAAGGATGAACAATTACCCTTGAAAAATGACTCTGACTGGAAAAAAGAATTCGGACTTGACTAATGATCAAAGATGAAATAAAAAATATTAAACAATCCCCCAAGGATTTAAGGAAGTTCGGCTTAACTGTCGGCATCATACTCCTACTTATCAGTTGCCTCTTGATCTGGAACCATAAACCGACTCAGATTTTCTTCCTCTCAATCGGTGCTATCCTTTTTTTAGCAGGACTTCTTTTTCCAACAATCCTCCGTCCTCTGAATAAAGCATGGATGACGCTTGCAATTCTTCTCGGCTGGGTAATGACCAGGGTGATTTTGGTTTTTCTTTTCTATCTCGTTATTACCCCCATCGGATTAATCGCCCGAATTTTTGGTAAACATTTTCTCGATCTTAAAATAGATAAATCACGCATATCCTATTGGGAGAAAAGAAAGAATGTTCCCGCTGCTCCTGCAGATTATGAACGACAATTTTAAGGTATTACTATGAGCAAATTATCAATTGTATCAGAGCTTTGGCAGTTCATGAAAGTCCGAAAGAAATGGTGGCTTGCGCCAATCATCGTCTTCCTATTACTGCTCGGTGGATTAATTATCCTGACTCAAGGTTCCGCTTTAGCCCCATTTATCTATGCGATTTTCTGATATGATTAAATCTGAAAAGATAATCGTTGAGAAACCTAAAAAAAGAATCCCGGTTCCTCATAAACCTCCCAAAGTTGAAGAGGATATAAAAGCCTATAACCGTAAAAAAGAAAAAAACAAACTTCGTAAAAAAGGTTTGCCGGGTATCTGATAATAATTATGATAAAAGCTTCCCTCATAATTTCTTTCTATAATAACGTTGATTATCTTAAACTAATTGCTGGTGGTCTCGAACGCCAGTCCTTTCGCGATTTTGAAATCATCATCGCCGATGATGGATCCAATCAGGAATCAGTTAATGAGGTCGAAAAGCTTTCACTTAAATTGCCCTTTCCCCTTAAACATGTCTGGCAGGAAGATAAAAGATTCCGTAAAAATAAGATCCTTAATAAAGCCGTCTGTGCCTCCTCATCTGATTACCTTATCTTTATTGATGGCGATTGTGTTCCTCACTCTCTCTTCATTAAAGAACATTATGAACATAGAAAAGAAGGCACCTGTTTTACCGGCAGGCGTGTAAACCTCTCTCCTAAAATTACTTCACTCCTCACTGAAGCAAACATTCAAAATGGCTATCTCGAAAACCGCACCTTCTCTCTTGTAATGGATGGGCTGTTCGGCAAATCCTACGATGTAGAAAAAGGTTTCTATACCAGCAACCGCATTGTCAGGAATCTTCTGAATATGAAAAAAAGAGGAATCCTCGGCTGTAACTTCTCTCTCTATAAAAGTGATCTCCTTAAGATAAATGGTTTCGATGAAAGATATGAAAGTCCCTCAGTCGGTGAAGATTCTGACATCCAGTACCGCCTTGAACTTATCGGAATTAAGATCAACTCATTAAAATATATGGCTGTTCAGTATCACCTATATCATGAACGGCAGCATCATCCCCGCGAAAATCTCGATCTTTTCGCGCAGGTTAAGCTCTCCGCTGTCCCCTTTACCCCTTTCGGTATAATTAGAGAAAAATAGTTACCTTAAATCACATTATTTTCTTGCATTATTCAATTATGTCTTATATATTTGAATCAAAGGACATAATTCCCTAATAAAATTAGGTTTTACATGATAGACGACTTAGATATTAAAATACTCAGAATACTCCAGGAAAATGGAAGAACTAAACGCAATGAAATCGGTGAGGCTGTCGGTCTCTCAATTCCTTCCGTTAGCGAAAGGCTGCATAAACTTGAAACAAAAGGTGTCCTCGAAGGATACTACGCTAAAGTTAATAAAAAAGCATTCGGTTATGATATCATGGCGTATATTCATGTATTCATGGATTCCTCAAAACATTACAACGCCCTCATTTCTAATGTTGAAAAAATTCCCCAGATTCTTGAGTGTCATTCCGTTCTCGGCGAAGGCTCACATTTGCTCAAGGCAATTGTTAAAAATACTGAATCACTTGAAAAACTTTTAAGCAAAATCCAGTCCTGGCCCGGCGTAACAGCTACTAAAACTACTTTCGTTCTCTCTACAATTAAAGAAACTACAGCAATTGAAATTTAATAACTAATCAAATCAAAGGATAAAAATATGGCTAAAGAAAGTTCCCCCGCAGATGACGTGCTTAAATATATTAAAGCAAACGGAATCAAATTTATCGATCTTAAATTTATGGATATGCCCGGTCAGTGGCAGCATTTCACAGTCCCCATAACTGCATTTGGTGCAGATTCTTTTGAAGATGGTTTTGGCTTTGACGGCTCCTCCATAAGAGGTTGGAAAGCAATAAATGAAAGCGATATGCTTATCATTCCTGACCCCACTACCATGTTCCTCGACCCGTTCATCGAATTGCCTACTATCAGTTTAATTTGCGATGTTCATGAGCCGGCAACTAAAGAACAGTATGTCCGCTGCCCACGACACATAGCTCAGAAAGCTGTCGCTTATCTTCAGTCAACCGGTATTGCCGATACTTGCTACATGGGTCCTGAAGCCGAATTTTTTATCTTTGATGATGTGCAATTCGATTCCACACCTAACAGCAGTTTTTATATGGTCGATTCAATTGAAGGTAAATGGAATTCAGGTCGCGATGAAGGTCCCAATCTCGGTTATAAACCAAGATATAAAGAAGGCTATTTCCCTGTCCCTCCCACGGATTCTCTTATGGATCTCAGAAATGAAATGGTCGTAAATCTCATGAATAGCGGTGTCGCCGTTGAAGCACAGCATCACGAAGTCGCTAGCGGTGGACAATGCGAGATTGATCTCCGCTTCGAAAACTTAGTCAAAATGGCTGATCAGCTTATGATGTTCAAGTATATTGTAAAAAATACGGCAAAGAAATATGGACGAACTGTAACTTATATGCCAAAACCTATCTTCGGCGATAATGGCAGCGGTATGCATGTCCATTCAAGTCTATGGAAAAAAGGAAAACCCCTCTTCGCTGGTTCAGGATATGCCGGATTAAGTGAAATGGCGCTTTATTACATAGGAGGATTGCTTAAACATGCTCCTTCTTTACTTGCGATTACTAATCCTACAACTAACTCTTATAAAAGATTAGTCCCTGGTTTCGAAGCACCTGTTAACCTCGCTTATTCACAAAGAAACAGAAGCGCTTCTGTCCGGATTCCAATGTATTCCCCTAACCCAAAAGCTAAAAGAGTTGAATTCCGCTGCCCTGATGGCGCCGCTAACCCTTACCTTGCTTTTGCGGCAATTATGCTCGCTGGTCTGGATGGAATAATAAATAGAATTGATCCCGGTGAACCTCTCGATAAGGATATTTATGATATGTCCCCCGAGGAATTGAAGGATGTTCCGTCAACCCCGGCAAGTCTGGAAGGTGCGTTGGAAGCTTTGGCCTCTGATCATGAATACCTCCTTAAAGGTGACGTGTTCACAGAGGATGTCATTGAGACTTGGATAAATTACAAGATCGATAAGGAAATAAAACCTATGGCACTCCAGCCCCATCCTTACGAGTTCCATCTGTACTACGATGTATAAACCCTTATAAATTAAGAAGGCGGATCCGACAACCCGCCTTCCTTTTTTAATCCACTGCTGCCTTGCAATGATAAATCTGCACAAAAATTATTAAAGAATCAATATCAATTTTCTTTCCCCCATTCCGCCCATACTTCCGGCTTATATCCTAACGTAACCAGCATCCCGTTTCTTACTATCGGTGTTTTGAATAACAACGGATCATCCAGCAATGCATCTTCAACCTTGTACACCATAAATTTCATACCCTTCTTTTCAAACTGCTTCCCCTCTTTATCTATAAATGCTTCTAAAGGGATTACTCTTGTAATTTTATCCAACTCTCCCTTAGATATTCCTTTCTCTGCAAGGTCCCTGAACTGAAAAGGAATTTTCCTCTCCTTAAAAAACCTTTCCGCCTTCTGCGTATCTCTGCATTTCTTCGTTCCGATTAATTGTATGTTTAGACTCATAACAAATATATTCCTTGAGTTCTTTTTGATCTCGGGAAACGGCTCTTAATTCCTTCTTTTCCTCCGACTGCAGTTCCTAAAACATAACCCTTAAATTTGACAATATATTGTTGAAGAGGTACATCTTTTTTTATTATGCCCCCGTTAATATATTTCTTCAGCTCTTCATCTGTTTCAATCTCATAAATATTTCTTGTAATTTCATTATGCAGTATCTGCGCTCCCTGAGTATGGAATGTTAACTCGTCCCTTTTATCAAACTTTCCTAGCCGCGTTCCGATCCTTTCAAATATGCTTAGGTTCGCATCATCCCAGTCCTCATTAACAAAGAAAATATCATTCGTCTTCTTAAGATATTTATAACGCTTAAATACTTCTTCCTTTATTCCAAATGTATCGGATAAAAATCTGAGTATTGGTTTTACCTCTTTATTCTTATAATCTACGAACTTCAATTCCCCCTTCTTAAAATTAAATGGAACTGAAGCTTCAATCTCTCCGGTCTTTCTCAGCTTCACAATAAAGAATCCATCTGAATCTGCTTCCCAGGGTAATATTCTTCTCGCCTTTTCCAATTGAAGATCTATAACCTCTTCTTTGTATTTTGTAATTCCGGGGTGACTCTTTACCGGAATTTCAATATCAACAACTTCCACCGGGAACTTCCTCAGAATTTTGCTTATAACCATTTCATTTTCTTCAACACTCATAGTGCATGTTGAATATACAATTTCTCCCCCCTCTCTTACCATTTTTATTGCAGAAGTTAACAGCTTGAACTGAAGTTCCCCAAGACCAAGACATTTCTCAAGGTTCCACCAGGTTCCGACTTCTCCTCTCTTCTGAATAATTCCAAGTCCCGAACATGGTGCATCAACAAGAATTTTATCAAAATAGTTATTATAGATCTTGCTAAGAAGTTCCCCTTTAAAATGAAGTACTCCGGTATTCACAAGATTCATTCGTTCCACATTGAAAATAAGCGTCCTTACCCGTTCCGCTTGTATCTCGTTTGCAAGAAGTGTTCCCTTATTATTCATTAACTCGCCTATCCCTGTAGTTTTAGAACCAGGCGATGCGCATAGATCAAGTACAACATCATCTTCATTAGGCGCCAGAACTAATGGGGGAATCATTGATGATAACCCCTGTATATAAAACTCTCCTATTACATGCTCTAACGATCTGCTTATTATATCATTCTTTACCATCACCTTTAGTGCTGCAGGTAATCCCGGAATTTCCTCTGTCTCAATTCCATAATATGATTTCAAAAATGATGCAGTCTTTTCTTTGCTGGTCTTTAATGTGTTTACGCGGATGTATTGTACCGGCTCCCTATTCAAAAAATCTATATATTTTTTAACTGCCTCCCCGCCAAAAAGATAATCGATGTAGTTGCAGACGTTGGTTCCTAAACCTTCCAATTGTTTCCTTAACTCTTAAGATTCCAGGATCTTTCTGTAATGTTCTTCATACAACGGTACCACCTTGGATATATCAAATAAATTTACAGCCCTATCCCTGGAATTCTTTGAGAAGATTTTGTATTTCTTATCATTTGTCAACAGATCAATTGCATACTTTGCCATTCTCTCAACATCACCTATTTCCGCAATAAATCCCGACTCATTATGTTTTACTAATTCAGGCAGTCCTCCCACACTTGAACTTATAACGGGTAAACCGCATGCCATTGCTTCAAGTGCCGCAAGTCCGAAACTCTCAGATTGTGAAGGAATTAAAAAAAGATCCGAGCATGATAATATTTCAACCAGTCCTTCCTGCTTTCCAAGGAACTTAATTTTATCAGTCAGCTCTAATTGCCTGGCTAACCTTTCACATTCCGAACGGTCCGGACCGTCCCCTATCAATAGTAATTTAGAAGGGACTTCCTTCTGAACTATATCAAAAACCTTTATTACATCAGTTACTCTTTTTACCTGTCTGAAATTTGAAGTATGTACTAATATCTTTTCCCCTTCCGCTGCTAACCTTCTTTTAATGCAGTCAGCTTGCATCGGTTTGAAAACCTGTGTATCTACAAAATTAGGTATTACTTCTATCTCTTTGTTAATATTATAATTGGTCAGCGTTTTCTCTTTAAGAAAACGGGATACTGCTGTAACCCCGTCGCTTTCCTCAATGCTGAATTTTACTAAAGGAAGGAAAGAAGGCTCTAAACCTACTAATGTTATATCAGTTCCGTGAAGTGTGGTTGCTATTTTCAAATCATGCTTCCCTCTTAACATCTGTTTGGCAAGATACGCGCTGCTTGCATGAGGAATTGCATAGTGAACATGAAGTAAATCAAGTTTTTCGAATTCTGCCACTTCCACCATTTTACTCGCCAAAGCCAGTGTATATAAAGGAAATTCAAAAAGGGGATAGCTGCTCATTTCAACTTCATGAAATACTACATTCTCAACAAAACTATTTAACCTGAAGGGCAGGGCATAACTTATAAAATGTACCTGGTGTCCCCTTAATGCCAAAGCTTTTCCAAGTTCAGTCGCAATTACTCCGCTCCCCCCGTACGTGGGATAGCATGTTATTCCAATTTTCATACTGTTCTTATTTTGCTTAAATTTTTAATATAAATTCACGAATGCATTATAAATATAACTTATTTTCAGTGAATATTGAATTTACGCCTAATCACAGGTTAAAGGATGCCTTATTTAATCAGAAAATTTAACTATACCTTCATTCGGAAAAGAATCTTTCGCAGGGAAGTTGAGTCATCCTTTTATTCAAATCGTAAGTTTCCTCTCCC
>OBLU010000297.1_pt1 | contig 48245 bp, 36 predicted proteins | sample 1518681 | NCBI WGS metagenome assembly OBLU01 (sample SAMEA3539304, study PRJEB22396) | soil metagenome | biome: tundra; feature: field; material: soil | place: USA | collected 2010-05 | depth 0.15 m
GCCAGGGCGGCGGGCGCGAGGGACATGGCCATCTGCAGCATGCGGCGGCGGGACACGGAAAGAGGCATGGGGTTCGCTCCGGGTTTCCACTATACCCGCCAGCGGATAGGGCACGCATCCGTCTCTTCTTCTTCGGACGGGAGCTGAAGACGCACTCCGTCCCGCCCACACCTACGCCGACAGAGTGGGCGCAGACAATCGCGACACCGCGACCGAGGACCGCGCACCCATCGAGGTGCTGACCGACCGGCGATAGCAATCCGCGATTCCTTCTACACCCGCCGCCGCGTGTGCTGCTTTGCCTGCGGCCTGGCGCAATTTCACCAAGAATGGCGTGGGTGCATACACGCAGGGCAGCTGCTCCTAGAGCGGACTGCGCTGGCGCTTTCGCTGACCACCAGCATGATTTTCGGAGTGGCGCCGGTGCTGGCCGCCTTCCGGGCCGATCCCCAGGCATATTTGAAGGAAGGTGCGCGAGCGGGAGATGCGAGAGGCTCGCGGCGGCCGCGCAATGTGATGGCAGTGGGGAAAATGGCGCTGGCTATGGTGCTGCTCGACCGCATTGCAAAATTGGAAGTGATCGGCGACCCTGAGCGCCTGCGCACCATCGAAATTGCTGAGCTCACGCGGTGAGGCGGAATGCCGATCGCGCCGAATGCCTCCTCCGCGCGCGTCAAATAGTGCCTCACTGCCTGTGCGCTCGTGGAGCCCATAGAAAGCAAGACGGTCGTTCCGATTCGGTGAATTAATGGCATACCTGCGGCGGGGAGGCCGCTTGTATGCGAAAGAAGAGCAAGAAGCACAACCGTGCGCGGATCGTCCTACGCCTGCCGGATCTAGACCATTCCAAGTCCTCCGTACTCAACAGCCTTAGTTCTCCCAGGTCGCGACGAAACTATCGATTCGCGATGGACCAATTCATCGCCTGGTACTGTTCTGAACCGCGCTTGGCTTTGAACCGAACCGTCGTACTCAGATTCCGCCTGCATCTCGAGTCACTTGGGCTGGCCGCAGCCACTATCAATCAAAGGCTAGCAGCTGTGCGGCGACTCGCCTACGAAGCAGCAGATTCGGGTCTTCTGAGTCCAGAATTGGCCGCGGGCATCCGATGCGTGAAGGGCGTCAAGCAACTGGGTCAAAGATCTGGAAACTGGTTAAATCTCGACCAGTGCCAAAGCCTATTGGAGAAGTCTAACGGCGATACTCTCCGGAACAATCGCGACTTGGCGATGATCGCAATTCTGTTGGGTTGTGGCCTGCGTCGAGCAGAATTGGCATCCCTCAGAATGGAGGATGTGCAAATCCGCCAAGGGCATTGGGCAATGGTCGATCTGGTTGGTAAAGGTGGACACGTTCGCACAGTGCCAATGCCAAATTGGGTGAAGTGTGCTGTGGACAAATGGACGATGGCTGCTAAGGTAACCGACGGCCGTATCTTCAGGGCGGTCAGCCGACACGGATCAACCTGGGGCCGGGGGATATCGGAGAATGTGGTTTGGTACGTCGTTCGCGACTGTGCCCGGCGTCTGGAACTTGAGCATATTGCACCCCACGATCTCCGTCGGACGTGCGCCAAGCTATGCCACTCAAACGGCGGAGAACTCGAGCAAATCCAGTTTCTTCTCGGACACGCCTCTGTTCTGACAACGGAACGCTATCTCGGCCGTAAGCAAAACCTGGAACAGCCCGTGAATGACCGGTTCGGCCCCTTGATCGCGTTCAAGGAGGTGGAAAGCGCACCAATTTGACGAAAATGAAGGGCCATACACCCGTCCTGCAATCCCTGACCGGATCGCTTTGGCAGATTATGGCGGTCCCACCCGTTCCAGAACTAACCGAGGGGCGGACGCGTTTGTAGCGACGTTTCCGGCACCGATGAGCAATTCAAACGGCTGAAGACCACCGTGAGCCACCTTGGCATGCTGCAGTATAGGCATCATCAGCGATGGCGTCAGCAGGAACGTAGTTGCCGCCTCGGTGCCAGCTGTATTCAGCCCGCCGACGATCAAAACGTGACCGGTCGAAGTCAGATTAGGAACGTAAGCAATGAGGCCATAGGTGTGATCTCGACCGGGAGTGCCATAAATCGTGCTCTCTCCGGGGCGCGGACGCATGTTGAGGATCCCCGATGGTTTGTCGGAACCCGCGTTGATCTCAAACCGAAAGTTCATCTGGGGTTCGAACAACTCGATCCAGGGATTGGCTTCAACGGAGCCGATCAGGATTGCATTCTCGGTGCGGAGATCGTCCATGCGCAGGTCGCGCGCATAGCGCACTACCATGCGGGAGGGGACAACCCCATCCAATTGAGCGAGACGAGCCACAAAACCCAGGTCGACCACGCTGGTGTAACGCCGGGCGCCCAGCTTAAGGATCTCCGGCGCGCCTGGGTCGCCATCCGTTTTGACATCCGTCCGATAACTCCCGTTGAGATAGCTCTCAAGAGCTACGGGACGCTTGACCAGTCGTTGCATGATCACCAAACCGTCGTCGGACGGCACGACGAAGGTATCGCGATCCGCGCCGAAAAGTTCGGACCACAGAGTTGTCGATGCAGCCTCAGCCGGAGAAGCGAAAGCGTGCTTCAGAAAATGGATTGGGGGGAAGATCTCGGCAGCAAGTCCCACTACAATTCCGAGAGCCAGCGCGAGGGGAACCCCGAACTTGCGGAGTGCCGCTCTTCCCACGTCGGGCCACCTGGTTGTAGCGACAGCGTCGCGACCGTACGGGGCATCAGCCGGCGGCTTGACGTCGTCGACTGTGTGATCCAGAGCGGCGATGACAGAACTATCCGTCTCGTTGCCGGCTGGCGCAGGGATGGTTTGCCCCGAACTCGAGTTGTCAGCTGAGGCCTCTGTCTCGGACGTCTGTACGGAGAATGCCGGGGAATATCCTCCCCGAGGAATTTCGAGCCGCAGAGATTCGGATTTGCCTTCGGTGGCGAAGTATTCGTCGATCCGCCGGCGCAGTGTTCTTGCATAGCTCCGAACAATATTGTCGTCACTTGCGTCGTAGCCTTCGGCCCTGCCAAAGACCAGAATCCCGATCTGCTGCTCCGTGATCTCGTCTGAGCGATCGCGAATATGGCGGTCGACGATATACATCAGGAAGTCGGCAAGCAGACGTGAGCGTCCGAAGCCGCCACTGCGGGCGATTCGATGGGCGAGCTGCCAGCGGCGATCGTCCTGGTGCGTGTTGATGGCCAGGACGCGCGGGCTCGCGGATCGTGCAACGGCGCTAGCAGCAATCTTCGGTGATGGCTCCAGGACGGGCATATCGGATTCCAGTTGCAAGTACACGAAGTTTAATGTGGCGCGATGAACGCTCTGTAAAAGGGCCCTGCCCACTGCCATCGCACACATCCGCACACAAACCCACGGGTGCACTTAGGCACTGATGGTAAGGGAGATAGTCCGGCCACAATGTGTCAATTTGTTTTTATGACGCTGACCCCTACCGCGAAGCGTGGCGCTCCCCAATACTCGGAGCAGTTTCGAACTGACAATGAATCTCGCGCTCGCATGAGTGTGAGGCCAAGCGGAAAAGGAGATTGCGATGAAAGCTTTGTTTCACGAGAAGCCCGGAGTAGGAAGCGGGGCGCCTGCAGAGAAGAGGTCGACTCGGCGTTTCGTCCTGAGCCTCGTCTTCGTCTTCATGCTGCTCGTCGCCCCGAGTTCGTTCGGGCAAGGGCTTACAGGAACAATTGGCGGTACAGTGACTGACGAAAGCGGAGCCGCGGTTTCGGGAGCGACGGTCGCGATCCGTCAATTGGATACGAATGCAGTTCGAACAGCAACAACCTCGGGTATCGGTTCCTATACGGTCACCCAACTAGCTCCAGGCGGCTATAGCGTCGAGGTGAGTAAGGGCGGCTTCAAGGTATTTCGAGCAGATGACATTACATTGGCGATCGACCAGGTGGCGCAGATCAACGCCAGACTGGCCGTAGGCTCAGATCAACAGACTGTGACTGTCACCAGCGAGGCTCCCGTGATTCAAACCGAGACTTCGTCGGTTGGTCTGGTGGTCGACAGCGCAACGATTCAGAATACTCCGCTGAATGGTCACGTCAGCATTCTTGGCCTCATCAATCTCACGCCAGGAGTGCAGGACGTCGCGGCGCAGGATCAGGTTCCGGTTCGCGGTGTGACGCTGGCCTTCGGCACCAACCAGCGCAACTCCTACGGCGACGTGGGCAATACCTTCGACGGCGTTACCAATATGGAGATCGAACTGCAGCGCGCGCAGGGAGAAGTGCCCTCGCTCGATGCGGTGGCAGAGTTCAAGGTGATTGACCAAGGCGCTCCGGCGGAGTTCAACCAGCCCAACCAGATCATCGTAGCCAGCGCGAGCGGCGGCAACAAGCTACACGGGGAAGGCTTTGAGTTCAATCGCAGCCGCGGCACTGCTGGCAAAGCGTGGTTCAATGGTCCCCATGCCGCAGCGCCCGCACGCGCTCCCTACCAGCGCAATGAGTACGGCGGAAATCTCAGCGGGCCCATCTACATTCCGCATCTTTACAGTGGCAGGGACCGGAGCTTCTTCTTCGCCAGCTATGAGGGCTTCCATCTCACTCAGTCCGCCTCGATCAGCAGCACCCAGCCGACGGCGGCCGAGCGCACCGGCGACTTCAGCTGCTTCCTCCCCGGCGGCAGTTGTCTGCCCAATGTGACGCTCAAGAATCCGCAGACCGGCCTGCCATTTCCCGGCAACATCATCAACGTGCCGTTGAACCAGGTCGATCTTCAGTTGCAGAATCTGCTCATCCCTCCCTCGACCGTGCAGACGACCGGAGTCAACACGCAGGAACTGATTCCGCATACGACCGACGTCAGCCGCTTCAATCTGCGTCTCGATCATAAGATCAGCGATCACGATCAGATTCGAGCCACCTGGCTGCGCGCCTTATATGGACCCTTCGCCGACGTAGGGACTTCAAGCCGGGCCGGCGGGGTGGCGCTGGATGGAGAGCACAACTCTATCTTCGTGCTGGGCTGGACCCACACCTTCTCGCCGACACTGCTGCTCGACAGCTATGTCTCCTACATGCATATGCCGCTCTACCGCAGTGGGCAGAACTACAAGACCGATTTCTCGTCGATCATCCCCGGGCTGGGTCCTGTGCTGCTCCAAGCTGCACCGACGATCAGCATCACCAACATCACCGGCATCTCTGAAGGTGGATCGAAGAACCTCGAGCAGACCTACCAGGGAAATACGGCGCTCACCAAGATCTTCTCCCAGCACACCGTCAAGGCGGGCTTCTCATATCTTTACAACACCTCGTGGCAGGATTCGTCCGGGCATGGATCGTTCTCCTTCACCGGCACATACACGGGAAATGCCTATGCCGATTTCCTGCTGGGCTACCCGGCCTCCACCGGCAACGCTACTCCGGAGGACTATATCGTGCGCTGGAATTCCAGCCAGTACGGCATGTATATCCAGGACGACTGGAAGATACTGCATAACCTAACCTTCAACTATGGAATCCGCTATGACTTGCAGCGCTTCCATGACAACCCGTATGGAACCGAGTCGCTGTTTGTACCCAGTGTCGGCAAGGTGGTGGTCTTCGCAAACTCCTACCCGGCCGTTAGCAACCCGTTGTATATTCCGGACACGGTATTAGCGCCAACTGTGGGTCTGCCGTCCAGCATGTACGCCTACCTCGGTCAGGCCGACACCAACATTGCGCCTCGCCTCGGCTTCGCGTACCAGATTCGCCCGAAGACGGTGCTGCGCGGCGCGGCGGGCGAGTACTTCAACTTGCTGCCATCGTCCTACCTGGGCACCGGATTCAGCAGTGTGCCGTTCGTCAACAGCGTCAACTATACCAACACCACCCCCACGCCCACGATCACCATGAACGCGCCGTTCGCCGGGAGCGCCGCGGTGGGCGCCAATCCGTCGGTGATCGCGCAGCACAAGACCGTCTCGCCCTACACCGAGCAGTACAACCTGGCTGTCGAGCAGGAGCTGCCGGGCTCGATCGCCCTGCGCATCGGCTACGTGGGCCAGCGCACCATCCACCAGAATAACCACGGCGGCCCGGGCAACACCGAGCCAGATATCAACTATGCACCGCCAGGAAATACGTCGGAGCAGTCGCGCCGTCCCTATAAGCCGTTCTCCAGCATCACCGAGAACTTCGATCCGATCTACCACTCTACCGGCAACTCACTCCAGGTTGGCTTGCACAAGCGCTTCAGTCATGGCTTCCTGATTAATACCGAGTACCAATGGATTCGCGTGCTCGGCGTGGAAAACCACGAGAATCCGACCAACATCGGCGACTCCTACGGCAACATCTCCAACATCACACCGCAGACACTTGAGGTCAGCTACCAGTACGAGCTTCCGTTCGCTCAGAGCAAGATGCTCTTCGGTCACGCAAACGGAATCACCAATACCATCATCAGTGGATGGCAGTTGGGCGGCGTCACCTCGTTCCAGACCGGACAGCCCTTCTCCGTCACTTACACTGCACCCGGCAGCCAGGTCTATGGCGCCATTGGCCGTGCAAACCACGTGCCCAGCGCAGCGTTGTATCCGGCGAACAAAACCAGGGCTGAGTGGTTCAATCCTGCTGCGTTCACTGCTCCTCCGGCCTACACCTTCGGCACCTCCGGCTACGACATGCTGTGGGGGCCGCACTACCAGAACTGGGACATGAACCTGGAGAAGAATATCGCCTTCGGAGAACGCTACAAGTTACAGCTTCGCGGCGAGGTCTTCAATATCGCCAACCATCCGAACTTCAGCGTACCGAGCGCCTCAGTCAGCAACCCCTCCTCCATCGGCGTCATCTCGTCGGTGGTCAACGAGAACCGCACCATCGAATTCGCCACGAAGTTCCGCTTCTAGCGAATTGCAACATTAGATTGTGTCCGTCTGTCAGAGCATGACGACCGCATTGACAGACGAACATCGTCGGACATGGCCAAACATCGGACGCCGGAACAAGAACACGGCCCAACAGCGCTTGGAATGGGAAACTCTATATGATTATCAATCGACGTCTCGCAATGGTCCTGTTATTGGCCTTCCTCTCCCCGAGGGGCAGAGGCCAGACGACTTCCCCTTCGGCAGCGCAGGTTCCGACACGCACGATCGGGGACGCGACCCAGCAGAGCCCACAATACATCTCGGGTGGATTCGACTTGCCGAATGGATGGCGCATCACGCCGGCGGGAAAGGCAATTGCGACAATTGAAGACCTGGTGCTGAATACGGTCGTCTCACCAGACGGCAAGATCATCGTCGCCACTCATTCGGGGTACCTGCCGCACGGCATCGATGTGATCGACGTGAAAACACGAAAGCTCGTCCAGGAGATACCGCTGAAGACAACCTGGCTCGGGCTCACATGGTCGCCGGACGGTCACACTTTATATGTGTCGGGAGGCAATGCCACGGGCACGAAGAATATCGCTGGGAGTATGGCGCCCATTTATGAATTTGCTTATAAGGATGGCCGCCTGAGCGAGAAACCCTCTGGCGGTTTTGTGGAAACGATCGATGCAAAGCAGGTGTGGTGGTCGGGTGTGGCGTACCTGCCCGGCAAACATCTGCTCTACGCAGCGAATCGCGGAACTGGAGTCGGACCAAGCAATGTCGTCGTCTTCGATGCCAAAACGCGGCAGATCGTGAATAGGATTCCCGTCGAGATCAATCCCTATGCAACCGTGTTGAGCAGGGACGGCCGCAGGCTTTTTGTCTCGAACTGGGCGAGCGAGAGCGTAAGCGTTATCGATACCGAAACGAACAAGGTTATTCGCACATTGCATGTGGGGATGAATCCGAATGACATGAAACTGGCAGCCGACGGCCGGTTGTTCGTGGCCTGCTCGAATGACAATACGATCCATGTCATCGACACCAACACGCTTGAGGTCGTCGAGCGGCTCTCGACGACGCTGACCCCGTTTGCGCCGGAGGGCTCAACCCCGGATGCGATCGAGATCGATAACAAGCGCCAGCTCCTGTATGTCGCAAATGCCGACAACAATTCGATTGCCGTGATCCGGATTGCGGTGCGCGGCCACAGCGCCGTGATCGGATTCATTCCAACCGGGTGGTACCCATCGGCGCTGGCGCTTGCGGAAGACAGCAACACGCTCTTCATCGGCAACGCCAAAGGAGAAGAGGGGCATCCCGACCTCAAAGGTGTAGGAAGTCCGCTTGCTTCAAAGTGGAATGGCGATGAAACGGTCAAGACCCTCCAGAAGAGCAGCATCGAAGTGCTGCCAGTGTCAGACCTGCGGCAGACTCTGCCCAAGTGGACGCGCAAGGTGATTGAGAATACGCCCTACAACGATTCGCTGCTGTCGGAGGCGCGGCCGCCAAAGGAGCCTACCATTTTGCCGCGAGAGGTCGGCGTAGAGACTCCCATCAAGCACGTGATTTACATCATTAAGGAAAACCGCACCTACGACCAGGAGTTCGGTGACATCAAAGGCGCCAACGGCGATTCCCGGCTGACGATCTTCGGCGAGCAGGTGACCCCTAACCAACACGCGCTGGCCCGCCAATATGTTGTACTCGACAACCTTTACTGCGATGGTGAGGTCAGCGTGGATGGCCATTCGTGGTCGAACTCGGCCTATGCCACGGACTTCAACGAACGGTATTGGCCGCCGACCTACGCGGGTCGCAGCGATGCGCTGCCAACAAGGGCGTATGTTCCCTCAGCGGGTCACTTATGGGACTTGGCGGCGCGCAAAGGGCTTACCTACCGGTCCTACGGCGAGTATGCCGCCCGCGCCAGCACCGGCACCACAATGGACGCCGCTCCCGGCTCAGGCGCACTCGTGGGGCACGTTGCTTCGGATTATCTAGGATCTCGCCAGCGCGATACCGCGAATGTAGCGGTCTTCCTGAAAGAGTTCAAGGAGTATGAAAAGAACTATGACAGCCCGGACCCGAACCAACGCTTCCCGAATTTTGTCGTGATGAGCATGCCCGAAGATCACACGCGAGGCACCGCCCCCGGCGCGTTTACGCCCCAGGCGATGGTGGCGAACAACGACTATGCGATCGGTCAACTTGTTGACGCGGTGAGCCACAGTCGGTACTGGCCTGAAACCGCGATCTTCATCATCGAGGATGACGGGCAGGATGGCCCCGACCATGTGGACGCGCGACGCACTGTTGGACTGGTGTTGAGTCCCTACGTAAAGCGCGGTGTCGTAGACAGCACACTCTACTCCACGAGCTCAATGGTGCGGTCGATCGAATTGTTGCTTGGCATGCCGCCAATGAGCCAATATGACGCGGCAGCAATGCCGATGTATGCATCGTTCGGAACGGCAGCGAAGGCAACTCCGTTCGACGCGATCCAACCGAAGATCGACGTCAACGCAAAGAACAAAAAGGGAGACTACGGATCGGAAGAGAGCCGAAAGATGGATTTCTCCGATGTGGACCGCGCTCCCATGCATGCGCTGAACGAGATTATCTGGAAGAGCATCAAGGGCGCAGATTCACCGATGCCGCCGCCGGTACACCGCTTCCGTCCGCTCATCGATGCCGGCGACATGATCAAGAAAGACGATGACTAGCCCAGGCCCGCAAATTCCCTTGAAGGTCAGCGATTGGCGTGTGGTCAAAGACCGTGACCCATTCAATACCTTGCAGGCTATTGGCGATGAGCTGTTGCGAAATCGCCATTGCACTCAGCGACACAGGATTCGTATCCGGAAGACGGCTTGTCTCCAGTGCCCTCGGCTGAAGGCTGGCAATTATGTCGGACCATGCACTATCCGGTGGTGCAATCTCAAATTTCGCACACCCCTCGCACACCGGAACCGCCGGCCGCAGCGCCCACACGCGCCAGCCAGATTCAATCTGCTGCTGGCCAGTCAGCCAGCCATTGCCTCAGTTCGGTGACACTTGTGATGATCGAGAGTTGTCGCTTGGCGAGGACAGGGCGTATCACGTTGCGCCGTCAGCGCTAAAGAACGACAAAAACGAGATATTCCGCGCAGCGAGGTGTCGGCAGAGAACTGACCGTCGAGGTGGACCCCGTCAGTCACGTCCAGCGTCTCTCGGAGCAGACCGTTCTGAAAAGATAATGAGGCTGCTCCTGCGGGACGGCAGTGCGAGTGTGGAGGATTTGATTGCCCTCACTGGTACATCGGCCCCCAGCATCCGCCGCGACCTCGCCAAACTGGAGAAGCTCGGGCTGGCGCGCCGTACATACGGAGGAGCGACGCTATTTGATTCGCTTTTGTATGAACCATTTCGCTATGACACTTCGTTCCAGAAGCGTGAGCGGTCTTACGCCGAGCAGAAGCGCCGAATCGGACTGGCCGCAGCCGACCTGATCGCGGAAAACGAGACGGTGGGACTCACCGCGGGCACGACAACGACCCAGATTGGCCGGAGCATTCGGCATCGCAGCAACATCAACGTGGTCACCAATGCCGTCAATATTGGGATGGACCTTTGTAACCATCCCGGCATCAAGACCTCTCTCACCGGTGGCACCGTTCCCTGGGCGTGGTCGTTCTCTCTCTCGGGTCAGGCGGCTATCAACTATCTAAACGATGTTTTCCTGGATAAGGTATTTCTCGGCGTCGTCGGTATTGATATCGAACGTGGAGTCACTACGCTGGAGCCCGAAGAGGCGCTGACGTTTCGCGCCATGATCAAGCAGTCGAAGCAGATCATTGTCGTGGCAGACTCGAGCAAGATTGAAAAGACCAGTTCAGCCCTCATTTGTCCGCTGAGCAGTGTGCATATCCTGATCACGGACACTGGTGCATCGGACAAGAACGTAGATGAGTTCACGCAACGCGGTATTCAGGTGATGCGAGTTTGATGCAATACTGAACTCTGGTTCACGTTGCTACGTGGCGGGGGTTGTCGCATCTGAAAGGGAAATGACACGCATTGCAGCCTTGAGGGTTGCAAGGTTGGACTTGCTGTCGATATGCACTGAAACGCTCTCTCCGGGCAGCAGGTCGAAATAGTTGTCGGAAAGCTCGGCGTCGATGTCTCCAAAGGATATGGCTACGACTCGCGCAAGCGTGTTCGATGAGACTCGGACTACATAGCCCTTTTGATACGCAACAATCTCTGTCGTGAGTTGAGCGGCTGGGAGATTGATCTCGCGCGGTCTGGCAAAGTAGAGGACATTGCGCGCTACCTGCTCCCTGCCTTGATTCAGTTCGACCACGGCGAACGTGTTCGCTGCATCAAAGCCGGCTAAATTGTGCATGCTGAGATCCATCGCGGCAGTGCTTCCCAATGCCGCAACCGTGATGCTTTGTCTCTTCTCCACCAGAATCTTCCCATGCATATCCATTAGGCGCAACTTCAGCTCAGCGGGAAAACCGGACTGCCTGTTCGAGACGATGTGGACAGTGATTCTGTCATCTTTGAATACTGGCGCCACGAGCACCGGCGCGTAAAAGCGGCGGGCATAGTATTGCAGCGCCTTCCACCGTCCGAAGTAGTCGATACTGGACCACGAAGCGACCGGCCAGCAGTCGTTCAATTGCCAGTAGATGGAGCCCATGGTCTGCGGCATCTCGCTACGAAGATGTTCCGCGGCTATCTTGATGGCCTCCGCCTGCATCACCTGGCTTAGATACACGAACGCCGCAAAGTCCCTTGGTGGGTGGTAATACTCCTCAAGGTATTTCTGCATTCGGTCGAAACCGTGAACGTAGCGCTCATGGTTGAGCATCGGAGCGGAGGCAACATCTTGATTGTCGCCGGCGAAGGCGCGGACCGTGCGTAAATCCGGCATCGATTGAAAGCCATATTCCGACATGAACCGCGGTGCCTGGTTGCCATACTCTTCGATCGGCTCGCCCTTGCCGCTCCATACGCTCCAGTAGTGCATATCGCCGTTCGTGTAGTTATTTGCCTTGTCTTCAAAGTTGGCGCTGGGCGAGCTCGACCAATAAGGAACGCCGTTGCCATACTCGGTGACGGCACCCTTCAGAATGTCGCGGAACATTACGACGTAATCCTGCCAGACGCGCTCCCTCTGGTCTTGGGTGACGCTCTTCTGAAACTGCTTGCGGTCGCCCCAAGACGTCCATGCTGTTTCGACCTCGTTGTTGCCACACCAGAGCACAAGTGACGGATGATTGCGTAGCCGCTTCACTTGCTCGACAGCTTCGTCGCGCACGTTATTTTGAAACGCCAAGTCGCCTGGAACCATCGCGCCGCCGAAGATGAACTCCTGCCAGACCATCAGGCCGAGCTCGTCGCAGAGGTCGTAGAAGGCATCGCTCTCGTAGTAGCCTCCGCCCCACATCCGAATGAGATTGAGGTTGGAATCGCGCGCGGATTGCAGGATGCGCCGCTGTTGCGCCAGAGTAACGCGCGATGGAAAGCTGTCGAACGGAACGACGTTCGCGCCTTGTGCGAAGACGGGGATTCCGTTGATCACAAACTCAAAGCTCGTGCCCCACTTGTCAGGATCGCGGCGCAACTCGACGGAACGAAACCCGGTCTTCACCTGCGCCCTCGCGATGGCGATGCCCGTCGCATTGACCACCACAACGGAGACGGAATAACGGTCTTGCCTACCATAGCCATTCGGATACCAGAGTGCTGGAGACGCAATCCTCAAAGGGATGGAAATGCGGTTCTCCCCTGAGTCCAGCGTGACGCCCTTCTGCCGCACAATACTCACCATGCTGTTCGGTGCAACGACACGAATCTGGAAGTCGGCTTTCATCGCGGCGCTTGCTTCTAATTCCACTTCCGCGGACGCGAGGGCACGCGCCTTCGTCACTGACCGTTGCTCTATGTGCAGGTCGACGATGCGGAGTTCATCCCACATCTCTAAGCGAACGGGCCGCCAAATGCCTTGGGTGACAAACTTGGGCGCCCAGTCCCAGCCAAACTGATAGGGGGACTTCCGCAGATACTGACTGACCGGAAAGATACCGTTGTCCCGATCGAATGCCTCAAACCCGGTTCCAGGAAGAATATACGGCAGTGCAGCCACCACCGGCGTCATCGTGTTGATTGGAGAGCGAAAGAGCACGGTCAGCACGTTGTTCCCGGGCTTGAGGAGCGGCTTCGCCTCCGCGCGCCATGTGCGAAACATGTTGTCCGTATGCAGAAGCGCTCGACCGTTGAGGGTGACCTCAGCAAATGTATCGAGGCCATCGAAGACCAGGTCGATGTGTTTGCGCCGGAGCATTGTTGCGTCGACGGCGAACTCCGTCCGATACTCCCAATCGGTTAGACCTATCCATTGCAATTGCTTCTCGTTGTCCCCGAAGAACGGGTCGGGAATAAGCCCGACTTGAAGGAGGTCGGTCTGCACCACGCCGGGAACGGCGGCCGGGTGCCACTGCTGAGTCTCGGGATGGTCCTTCGCGGCGACGGCGCGGAAGGTCCAGCCGGAATTGATCTGCCTTGTAGATGGCTCCGCTGCTCGAATGGGATGGATGCTGGGCTACACAAATGAGGAGGACCGCGGCGGAGCGAATGGCAGATTGCTTTCTCCAGGTAAGGCACATTTCGCAATCTTCCTCTTAATGCAGCCGCACTGCAACCGATTGGGTCTAGTGTCCGGTGTTAAAGAATTGGAACTCACGGATGTTTGCTTCCGCAGAGGACGACAAAATGTTAAGACGGACGCGGGACGCAGTAACCGGCTCAAACGCGTCGATCTTCTTGTGGCCGATGGCCTGACCGCTTGCAACTGCTTTCCACGCCTTACCGTTCCAGACGTCGATGGAGTACTTCTGCACATGCTGTCCGTCGTTGAGCCACTCCATGGTGAGGGCGCGATCGAAGGTGACAGGCTTGCCGAAGTTCACCTCCAGCATTGCATGATGCGAGCCCGCGGGTGCGGACCAGAAGGTGTCCAGGTCGCCGTCGAGCGCCCGCTCCACGTTGTCGTTTGCAGACAGGTGATGCAATGCCAGGTTACTCGCATAGCGTGTGCGAATGGCCTCGCCGAACTCATTCAGGCGCGCAACATCTTCATCGGAGAGCAGACCTCGCTTGTCGGGTGCAAGGCCCAACATCAACTGGCCGCCGCGCCCGACGGATTCCTCATACGCCTTCAACAACTCGTCGACGCTCTTCGGGTGGTCGCTGGGATGCCAGAACCAGTGGCCTGCGTGCAGCGGCGTATCGACTTCCACTGGTCTCCAACGCAAGTAACCGTGCCGGTCGACGACGTTCCAGTTTTCATACGGAATCATACCGGCCTCATTGCCCACCCAGCGGGCGTCGCCATATTCAAACAAAGCCGTATCGGCGAAGACGATGGTGTTTGGCTGATACATGCGGAGCCATTCGATGATGCGCGGGAAGTTGTAGACATGGCCCGCGCTACCCGCGCCGTCCAGCCAGAACTCAGTTAGGTCGCCGTAATTCGAGGCGAGTTCGTCCAGTTCATCGAGGTAATACTTGTCGTACTCGGACGAGTCGCTGTCCTTCGGCTCGTGCCGGTCCCAGGGGGAGAGATAGACGCCGAACTTCAGACCGTTATTGCGAGCGGCCTCGGACGTCATCCTTACCAGATCGCCTTTACCACCTAGCCACGGACTGTTCTTCACGCTGTACTCGGTCTGCTTGGTCGGCCAAAGGCAAAATCCATCGTGGTGCTTGGCCACCAGCACGACATACTTCGCGCCAGCCGCCTTCGCCGCGCGTGCCCACTGGTCGGGATCCGTCTGCGCCGGGTTGAATACTTTAGGGTCGGCGGTGCCGTCTCCCCATTCGCGATCGAGAAACGTGTTGGTACCAAAATGCACGATCACGCCGAATTCAAGGTCCTGCCAGGCGATCTGCTGCGGCGATGGCTTCACTTCACTGAAGTTCTGCGAAAGAGCAGAGCTCGCCAGCGCAAGAACAAGGGACGAAAGAATTTTGCTGTGGACTGACGTTCGCCAGGTCATGCTCTCCTTTGTGGGTTACCGCCTAGGAATGGATGGATGCGCGCTCCACAAGAGCCCATGATAGCGCCTGCGGTCCGATTCGCAGCTATCACCGTCACGCGGCAACGGTGCCGCACAACGTGCGGAGCGGCGCAGGCAGGTTTTCCCGCGCCACTCCAGGTCTTGCGTTTGAAATGACTGTGACGAGCTAGAACTTGTACTTCAGCTCAAGTTCCAACTGGCGCTGCTGCGAACGAGTGCTTTGGACATAGCCCCATGTGCTGCCACCGCCGGTCGTTCGGCCTTCATTGTTGTAGCTAGTTATGTTGCCTACGTTGTATGCCTCCGTGATGAACTGGAGTTCGTGCTCATGGTACAGCTTCCAAGACTTCTGCACCGAGGCGCTCACGTCACGGAACCCTTGTGCCCGTTCTGAGCCGACACTTGCCGTTCCGAAGATCGGCGCGGTTCCCGCAGCGGCCAGATTAGGCTGGCCGTAGGCGCAGATGCCATCATCGCTGGTTGTCCCGGTGCCGACGCCGGAGAGGCCGCAGCCTGCACCCACCGTGCCGGAGTGCGTCGCCGAAGGATCCGTGCCCCACGCGCCGGCGATGACGTATGTGTTCCCTGCTCCCGTTCCGCCGTCTGCGGCAGCCACACCGGCCGCATTCTGGGTTACGTAGAAGCCGTCCTTACGCCCCGTGATCTTCATCTTGCGGTAGTGATTGGCGCGTAGCGTCCCGGCGCCCACTGCCCCGGAGCTTCCGTTCGCGGTGATTGTATTCGGTTGACCCGAGAACAGGACTGCGGTGCCAGATACTTTCCAGCCGCCAACCACCTCATCCAGCCAGATCGGCATCGTCGATCCAAACTGCTTGCCGCGGCCGAACGGCAGATCGTAAAGGAAATTGCTGTTTAGCATATGGCGACTGTCGCTCGCAGATGGCCCATATTCGCAGCTCAGGCAGTAATTGTTTTGCGGATTGCCGCCAGCAACGTTGTTGTCGTTGACGGCAACCGGTCCCGACGTATCACCGAGTGCCTTGGAGTAGGTGTAGTTGATCGCGATCTCAAAACCACGAGTTGGGCGTACACGATAGGTGACTTCACCGGCGTTGAAGTTGGAGTAGGCTTCTGTCTCGTATTTCGTTACCGATGAGGTGCCGATGGTTACATTGCCGGTCGGAGTGCTGACCACGGTCGTGTCAAAGGGAGCGCTGGACGCCGTAGCAACTAAGGTTTCCTGGTTGATATTTCGCTGGTCGCTCAGGTGTTGTGCAGTATTCCCGACGTACTGGAGGGCAACACTCTGTTTATTGGTGATCGCGTATTCGGTTACGAGGCTGAATTGCGTCTCCACCAGAGGCTTCAAGACATCCCACGTTGTGAAGCTGACGCTGGGGGTAGCGCCTGTCGTCGCGAACCCGCTGGTGACCGCGAACGGCGATCCGCTACTGGTAGATGTCGGAGCAGTGGCCGTCCCGGAATAGCCAATGTGGAATGGTGCATTGCCAGTGTGGTGCGAGCCAAGCACGTTGTAGTCCATGAAGCTATTCAGGCCGAATCCGCCGCGCACCACCAGCTTAGGACTCAGACTCCAGGCAAAGCCCAGCCTGGGATCGAAGTCGTTATACGTCGGCTTATAGAGCGACCGGCTATTTCCATTCACGCCTGCCAACTGCAGCACGCCGGTGGTGGGATTGATGTTGGAGATTTTGTTATTGACCTCGTACATCGGCTCGTCATACTCCCAGCGTAGACCGTAGGTAAACGTAAAGGTGGGGGTTACTTTAAAGTCGTCCTGCGCAAAGACGGCAAAACGGTACGCACGCGTACCCACATCGCCGGTCTGCAGCGATACCGAGTAGCTCTGGACATAATCCAGCAGGTAGTCGGCGTAGTCGTATCCGATGGATTGACCGGCCGCGGGATCGCCGGTAAATGCTCCGTTGTAGCCGAAGCTGCCCAGCAGGCCGCTTCCCGTGTTCAGGTAGAAGTTGTTCTGGACCCGGAACAGCTGAGCGCCAAACTTGCTGATATGACGCCCGTGCTGCCAGGTTAGGTCGTCGCCATAGCTGAACTGGTTGTCGATTGCGACGTTGCCGCTGGCCGCGGTGCCGATGGAACTGGCGCCCGTGCTGTTGGTACTCTCGTTGTAGTTCTGCGCGCTAAAGCCGGACACTGCGTTGGGCCATGGTATGCCGACCGCAGCTTCGCCATTCTTAAAGAGTCCGGACAGGTCCAGATTGAACGCCTTGTAGGCAATCCGGGTGTACCCGGCGCGGAATTCATTGACGATTGCCGGCGTAATCACCCGTGTATAGTTCAGGGTCGACTGCAGGAAAGGAAAGTCGTTGTCTCCCTGGAAAGACACGGGGGTGATCTCCTGCGAGGGGTAGTCGTCCGCCTCGCCCTGGGACCATCGCAGGAAGAACTTGTCTTTGTCCGACGGCACCCAATCGAGCTTCGCGTCGGCCTGATCGTTGCGTGTCAATTTCTTGGTATTGGCGGCATAATTACCTTGAATGGGAGCCGCGGACGGAGCCACGTTGGGCAAAGGCAGCAGGTTGGAATTGGCGAATATGTACTTCGCCACCGGGTTCCGGATAGGCACAAGGTTCTTGTAAAGAACGCCACCGATGGTCTGGTTGAAGGGCGCGAAGCCGTTCTGCGAGTCATATAACTGCGGTACCGCGGAGCCAAAGTAGGCATAGCCGGCCAGGGGCGAGACGCTTGTATCTGCCGAACTGGCGCTGGTGGTGTTGCCTCGCCATGCATTGAGCGGCACATTGATTCTGCTCTGGCCGGCGGCAGGCAGGCGATACGCTTCGTAGTCGACAAAGAAGAAGAGCTTCTTGTGTAAGAAGGGGACCGGTCCGCCAAAGGTGGCGTTGTAGTTCGTCTGCGTGTACTTGGTGCGCGGCGCAAAGGCGTTGCCGGGCACGACGCGCTTGTTGCCAAAGGTGTTCGCATCCATCTCCCAATTTTGCAGCCACGCGCCGGCACTGCCGTGATACCTGCTGGTTCCGTCCTTCAAGATCGAAAGAATCTGGGTTGCGCCGTCGCCGTATTCAGCGGGAGGCACAACGGAGAGGATGGTCACCTCCTGGAGAGCCTCCGGAGGAATATTGTAGGCCGGCGCACCGAAGCCGTTGGTGATGTTGGCGCCAGTATCCACGATGCTGATACCGTCCATCGTGAAGTTCGTAGAGTAGGTTCGGTTGCCGTTGATGTTGGGGAGTGTGGCGAAGCTCTGTACGCGCTCGCCGGAGTTGTTCGGGCTGCTGACGGATCCGTTCCACTGATTGCCGTCAGCCACGCTGCTTCCGGGCATCACCTGGGTCAGCTCAGTTGTATTGTGTCCGTTTACCGGCAGGTCGTTGATCAGCGTCTCCGAGATCGTGGTGCTTACCATGCCATTTTCCGTATTCAGAATTGGGCTCGTCTCTGCTTCCACGTTCACGGTCGTTGTTTTATTGCCAACCTTCAGCTTTGCGTTCACTTGGACAACCTGGGCGACTTCGAGAAGAAACGGGTTGAAGGTTTCAGTGTCGAAGCCACTGGCTGAGATGGTGACCTTGTACGTGCCGACGGGCAGAAAACGGATACTGTAGATGCCGTCTTTGTTGGTAACCGCGGAGGTGACCACACCGGTACCCACGTTGGTCGCCGTTGCCTCTGCGCCAACGACGACCGCTCCGGTACTGTCGGCAACGGTCCCGCCGATGTCACCGGTAACGGTTTGACTAATCGCCGGGAGACAGAAGAGAAGTCCAAGAACTGCTGTCCACATCCGGTAGGCTACTGGTTGATTGCGCATACTTCCTCCGAAATTCTTAGTTATGGGAGCCCAAAGACTGACGCCGTTCGGCATTTCCTCTACACCATGTCTCGAAATCATCAAGTTGTCGACATGAAAAAATGTCTATGATTGATACTGCCTTAATTGGTCAATTTCCAACAAAAGCTATACCTTGGAACTGGAAATAGCAAGCGAAAATTAACCCAATCGCAAACTTTTTTGCAAATTGAAATACAGTATGTCGACATAAGTTTGGTCGGACCATTTCATCTTTCGATACTCGGATTCTCTGGTGTTAAGCAGACTAAACTCTGAATAGTGGCAGGTATTTCAATGAGATACCGTTTCTCCCGTTCTTCGGAATTCTCCCGCATCTGCGACAGACTTACGTTCGGGGCATGGCTATTGGCAACAGTCGTGCTCCTGTCGACCAAATGCCGATCCCAGGACTTCACGCACGCCACGATCGTGGTGTCGTCGCGGGCCGACCGGGTCGAAACGAACGCGGTGCTGGTTCTCGCAGAGGAAGCCGAACGCCGTACTTCGATTCGTTGGGTTACGGAGCCCGGACTTGCGCGCGTGGGCTCGACGGCAGGTACCGCGACAATCGTCGCGGCGCGCCGGAGTCAGGTCGCTTCTCTCTTGGCGGCTGGATTCAAGAGCGAGTGGCTTGCTTCCATTGCAAGGTCCAAAACGACTCCCAGTGAGGGGTTCGCGATACGCACCCTCATTCGGGGCCGGGACAAGATCCTCGTGATTGGCGGCAATGACAGCCGTGGCCTGCTCTTCGGCATCGGATATGCATTGCGCAAGATGGAACTCAGCCCTGGGCGCGCGGCGCTGGCTGCGCCGATCAACATCACGTCCGCTCCGCAGGTTCCGTTGCGCAGCCATCAGATCGGCTACCGGTTCAAGAACAATACGTACGACGCTTGGACTCTGCCGATGTTCGAGCAACATATTCGCGAGTTGGCGCTGTTCGGCACCAACGAAATCCAACTCGTTGCTCCGGTATCCGATGACAGGCCGGTAAGTCCGCTTTATCCCGCGCCTGCGCTCGATACCGTGGTCGGAATCTCGGGCATTCTGGACAAGTATGGTCTGGAGTGCGGCCTTTACTATCCAGAGATGCGCAATGACTATGGCGATTCTGCGAGCGTTACGGCCGAGCTGAAGGACTTCGAAGATCTCATCCGCGCCATGCCACGTGTCGATGCGCTCTATGTTCCGGGTGGCGATCCGGGACACACTCCACCGAAGATGCTTTTTCCGCTGCTGGAAAAGGAAGCGGGCATACTCCGTAGACATCACCCGCAGGCCAAGGTGTGGGTTTCGGCGCAGGGGTTCGACCGAGCCCAGTACGAGGAGTTTTACGCTCTTCTGGATCAGCACCCGCAATGGCTGACTGGCGTGTTCTTCGGGCCGCAGTCGCGCGATAGTCTTGAGACGCAGCGTGCACGAATTCCGGCGCAGTATCGGCTGCTTTTCTACCCGGACATTGGACATACGATGCATGCGCAATTCCCCGTGCCGGAGTGGGATCCGGCCTACGCATTGACCGAGGGACGCGAACCGATCGATCCGCGACCGCTGGACATGACGCACATCTATCGGCATTTCGCCTCGCTGAATACGGGCTTTGTAACTTACTCCGAGGGAGTCAACGACGATGTGAATAAGTTCCTATGGACACAGCTCGGGTGGTCTTCACAGGCGGACCCGGTAGAAACGTTGCGCGACTACAGTCGTTTCTTTATGGGGCCGCGTATCGGTGACCGATCGAGCGACGCCTTCGCCGAGGCGTTGCTTGCGCTGGAGCGCAACTGGCGCGGCCCGCTGATTGAGAATTCCGGCGTCGACAAGACACTTCTCGCGTTTCAGACGCTGGAGGCGGGAGCGACCGCTGGGCAAAGGAATAACTGGCGTTTCGAATCAGCGCTGTACCGCGCGTATTACGACGCGTATGTGCGGACGCGCCTGATTGCCGAGACGAAGCAGGAACATCGCGCGAACGACCTTCTGCGACTGACCCCTGCGGCCGGTAGCGTAAACACAATTGAAGCGGCCAGCGATGCTCTGCGTATACCAATCACTGCACCGGGTGCGGAGTTACGTGCGCACATCTTCGATCTGGCAGATCGGCTGAATCGACACGTGCGAATCCAACTCAGCGTTGAGAAGTACGGCGCATCCGGCATTGAGCGCGGCGCGAACCTGGACCGCGTCGACGTTCCGCTCAATGATCGCGTGTGGCTGGCGCAGCAGTTCGCCGAGATTGGCAAATTGCCGAACGAAGGCGACCGTGTTGCACAGCTTGAGGCGCTGGCACATTGGCAGGAACCTGCGCCGGGCAGCATCTACGACGATCTAGGCGACCCCGAGCACGAGCCGCACCTGGTGCGTGGGGCAGGATTCGAACGCGATCCGGAGATGTATCGTAGCGCCATCGATGGCATAGCGGATAAGACGACGGAGGATGGCTGGCGGTTATCGTGGATCGACTATGCTGAGAGTCTATATGAGGAGCCTCTCGAACTCGCCTATCACGGACTGGACCCTCACGCCCACTACAAGCTGCGTGTAACGTATGCCGGCGAAGACTACACGCTTCCACTACAACTGGTTGCCAACAACACAATCGAGATCTATCCGGCGCGGCTGCGCAAATCGAATCCGGAGACAGTGGAGTTCGATCTGCCTGCGGAAGCCACACGCAAGGGTGCTCTGGACCTGAAGTGGAACCGTCCCGCGGGTGTCGGAGGCGGCGGGCGCGGACGTCAGGTAGCCGAGGTCTGGTTGATTCCGCAGTCCAGAGATGCTTTAGCCGGTGCGGGCGCGCCATAGTGCGCCGAGGGCCGGGTCCACTACCTCCGGCAGGATGCGGACGCCGGGATAGGTGCGGAGCAGTGCCCGAGTCATTGCCTCGCGGACGGGCGCAACACTACGCAGCACGCTACCCGCGATGGCAACGGCAGGCAACTCGAAATCGTCGTCCTCCATTTCGCGTAGGCGTTCAATCACGAGTTGAGCGAGGCGAGCGAGTTCGCGGCCACCGCGATCCAGGACTTCGGCGGCGACGGCATCTTTCGCGACCCGCGCTGGGGACGCGGCCAGGAGACGTATGGGGAAGATCCGTATCTGACCGGGCGGCTTGCGGTCGCCTATGTGAGCGGGCTGCAAGGGAACGACGCGGACCATCCGATGGTGATTGCCACACCGAAGCATTTTGCGGTGCATAGCGGGCCGGAGTCCTTGCGACATCACTTCAACTCGACGCCGGCAGCGAAGGATCTCGAAGAGACGTATCTGCCTGCATTCCGCGCGAGTATCACGGAGGGACATCCGCAACACGGGCGCGCGAGCGAGCGATGAGGTGGTGGAGCTTTACCTGACTCCACCGCAAGGAACTAATGCGCCTCGACATTCGCTTGTGGGCTTCGAGCGCGTTTCGCTCAAGGCTGGAGAGGTTCGGCATGTGCGGTTTGCGCTGAGTGCTCGCGATCTGAGCACGGTGTCGGCCGATGGTGCTCGCGCTATACGGCCGGACGCTTACAAGATCTTTGTCGGCGGGAGCCAGCCGAACGATGCGCCGCCGGGGGAGCAGACTGCGACGTTTGCAATTTCCGGATTGCAGGAGTTGCCAAAGTAGGGCAGTGGTGGCGGGTGATTACCGGGGTGCGGCTTCGATGCTGGGTGGCTTACGCTCAATAAGGCTGCTAGCGTTCCAGAAGAGCAATGCGCCGAAGAATAGATAGATGGCAGCAGTGGCGCTGATGCAGGCGCTCATGCCGTAATGGACGGAGGCCACCGCGATCGCAACGGGAGCTGCGCCGCCGCCGATCCAACCGAAAGAATTCATCATGCCGGCGGCCGCGCCGCGGCGCTCGATAGGGACTACGTCGTAGAGCGACGCAAAGATATTCGCATCGTAAAGCCCCTTGAAGAATCCAAAGCCAATCATCGCGACAATCACAGTGGCCATGGTGATGCTCGATCCGGCGAGGAAGAGAAAGGGCACGCCACAGAGTAGACCGAGCGACTGGGTCAGCATGCGGATTCCCTTGGGGCTACGGCCAAGGCGGATCTGGCGCTTGACTAGTCCGTCCGCAAGCGCTCCTCCGCAAAGTACTCCGAGTAACGAGGCAAGCGAGAGGTACACCGTACCGCTCAGCCCCGCCATCGCCAGGCCGAGATGGAATTTGCGATAGAGGAAGCTCGGCATCCACGCAAGAAAGATAACAGCGACAAAGTTTGCGCCGATAAAGACTGCGATGAGCAGCAGCGGAAGACGGCTACCGAGTACATCCTTCAACAGGCCAGCGACGGAACGCTCTCGGTGGCGCCCGGTCATGACAAAGTTGTCCGACATGCCGCGCGCCGGCTCGCGAAGCAGGGTCCAGAGCACGCAGCCGAGCACGATGCCGAGCGCGCCGAAGAGGACAAACGCAGGGCGCCAGTCGTTAGTACGCTGACCCACTAGGCCGGAGAGCGTGCCACCAGCGATGCTGCCGATGTAAACGCTCGACTGATGAATCGACATCGCGCGGGAGCGGGTATCCACCGCGTGATAGTCGCTGATGAGCGACATGGAGGCGGGAAAATAGAAGGCTTCTCCCAGTCCCCCGAGGGCGCGGAAGAGCACCAGTTCCGAGTAGTTTCGCGAGAGTGCGGTGCAGGCGGTTGCCAGCGACCAGAAGATCAGGCCGCCGAACAGCAGCGTCGTACGGGGCAAACGGTCGCACAGCCACCCGGCTACCGGACCGCAGATCGCATACATCCACATAAACGATGAACCGGCCACTCCGAGTTCGACGTCGGTCAGATGGAGTTGAGATTTCAGCAGCGGGAAGACGGCGAAGATGGCCTGGCGGTCTGCGTAGTTGAAGAAGCACACCATCCACAGCATGGCCACCACAAGCCATTTGTAGTTCGGAGGCTGCGGCGAGGTGCCTGCGGCTGGCCGGCGCAATGGGGTCATAGCTCCGGTGCGATCTTCTCGATTTCGAAGATGGACGGCACGCTCTGGCGCAAAGCGGATTCTCTTCGCCAATGGTCGAACTCATTCAGCCGCTCGCGCTGACTTACCTGGATATGCGCCGACAATTCCTTCATGGCGAGATCCGGATCATGGTTGCTCACGGCATCCAGAATGCGCTGGTGGTAGAGGCGAATGCTCTCAAGCTGCGACTTATCGTGACCCTGGCGCTGAATGGCGAAGATGCGGATCAGCAGGCGCGTCTCGTGGATGAGCTTCTGGATCCTGGAATTCTGGGTCATGCTCATTAGCAAGGAGTGGAATCCAAGATCACTGGCGATGAAGCGTCGCATCTGCTCGTCATTCAACTCGTTTGCGCCGATGTCGCTGAGCTCCTGCTCGAGCTTCTGGGTCGCATCCACCATGTACTGCAAGCGATCTTTGTCCGCCGGGCGCAAAGGGATACTGGCGACTCTGCCCACCGCGTACACCTCCAACGCCTCGCGCAGCTCGTAGAGTTCAATGATGTCCTCCCGCTTGAGGCGGGCGACCACCATTCCTCCATTGGCGTTGGGTTCGAGCAGCCCTTCAGCAGCGAGCTGACTCATGGCCTCCCGAATGGGGGTACGGCTGCTGCCGAGTTCCTTGGCCAGCACGAGTTCGGAGACGGCTGAACCAGCCTCCAGGGTCCCTTCGGCGATGATCTTCTGGATGTAGCGGTACGCCCGGTCGCGAATGGAGGGCTCTGGAGCGCTGGAGGATTTGGGCCTTCTGCTCATGCGGAATAAGCATATATCAAGATCACGCCAACTGCATGTCGACGCTGGGCGGATATTACGCAATCGTGTAATCACGCCATTTCAGCGGCTGCGGGGTATGATTGTGGATAGATCACACGGGATAATCCAATATTATGTCGACATATTGACGACAATTAGGTATATTGCTTGAAGATTTGTACTGAGGTGCTTCCTATGCGGACGCAGGGGAGAAAGGGGACTTTACCTGAATGACGCAGAAACGTGTCCAGGGAATCTACGCGGCTTTGCTCACTCCACGGCGTGCCGACAATAGCCTCGACCTTTCCGGCATGACGCGACTGGTCGAGTTCCTGGCGCAACGCGACATTCGTTCCTACGCCCTCAACGGCGCGACGGGGGAGTTTTGCCTGACCACGCCGAAGGAGCTTCGCGCTCTTTTTGCTGTGATTCGCGACGTGGTTGGGGACGAAGCAAATCTTTTGTGCGGAGTCGGCGCTGCGGGCACGGCGGAAGCAATCGAACTGACGAGAATCGCGCATGAGGAAGGCAGCCGCGCTTTGTTGGCTCCGGCGCCGTACTTCTTTTCGTATCAGCAGGACGATCTGGAGGCCTTCTTTCAGACGTTGGCCTCGGCCGTTCAACTTCCAGTGCTGCTGTATAATCTGCCGCAGTTCACCACCGGTCTGGAGGTGGAGACCGCGTGCCGGCTGATCCGCGATGTACCAAACATTATTGGCATCAAGGATTCGAGCGGCTCGCTGGATACCCTGCGCTCGTTAACGCAGCAGGCCATTCCGGCATGCAGAATTATCGGGAACGACGGCGCGCTGGTTGCGGCGCTTCAAGAAGATATCTGCGATGGGGTGGTTTCGGGCGTAGCGTGTGTGCTGCCGGAGTTGATCCAGTCCGTCTACAACGCGGTCGACGGCCAGGGTTGCGCGCAGTTCCGCCTCGCCTCCGGTCTGCTGGACGAGTTCATCGCGCAGATCGACGTCTTCCCTACGCCCTGGGGTTTGAAGTGGATCGCGGAGGCGCGTGGGATTCTGCGTGCGAACTTTGCCCAGCCCATCTCGGCGCGCCGCTCGATTCAGAGGGGCGACCTTATGAGCTGGTTTCAGGATTGGCAGGTTTCACTGCCGGAGAATCTCGCGGCAAAGTAAACGGACGGAAGCCGTCAATGGCCATTCTTACTGCTGCTCCAGCGTTGGGATTCCGACCTTATCCGCCGGCGGCAGTTGCTTTGTCCGCTGCCAGTCGTCGATGACGGCGTTGAGGTCGTCGCTGCGCTGCTGCCACTTTTCAATCCGCAGGTCGTAGCGCACTAGGACATTGTCGATCCAGTATGGGCGGTTCTCGGTGAGCCAGAGCCGACGATAGAGTTCTTTGATCTGCGAGTAGCCATCGCGCAGGTCCTGGCAACGGCCGTTCATGCTGGTGATGGAGTAGAGAAGTTCACGCTTCTCCGTGGTGTGCTTGCCGTCGTCGGGCAAAGCGTATGCCCTGGCGTAGGCAGCAGCCATCTCGTCGGCGAGTTGGAATTTCATGCCGATAAAATCCAGCCGCCGCGCGCCAACTTCTAGGCCGAGCAGAGCATCCTGCTCGCGCAGGCTGGGCTGCTGGGAGCGCGCCTGGTCGAGCAGGATGAGCGCCTGTTCCGCGTGCAGCCGCATTTCGTGAAGCTTCGGACGCAGTTTCGGAGCGGCGAGCTGACCAACTGGGCTCCACGGATCGAGCCAGAAAGTATCGTTGTTACCACCAATGAGCGCCTGCGCTGCCATGATCTCGCGATGGGCCTGATCGAGTTTGCCGGAGAGATCGCCATAGAAGACCGGGGCGAAGGCGGCCTGATACTGCGCAATGTCGCTTTCACCGGGTTGCCAGCTTGCCGCCGCGCCGAAGAGCACACCGTACCAATCCTGGTTGAAGAGCCCCTCGCCATCGTCATTCCAAACCGTGATCAAGGCGCCGGTCGAACCCATGCGCTGGCCGTCGCGCACGAAGCCCTGGATGTTGCGGAAGGCATTGTCGGCGATGGGATAGACAACGCGCCAGTTGGCGTCGCCGGGCGCAACCCAGGTCTCGATGTGCTGGTCGACAAACGGCTGAATGTAACGGTCGTAGCTCTTCTGCGGCCCGTAGACCCAAGGCAGGGCGATCATGTCCTTGGGAAGATTCTTGACGACGGATGGATCGTTCATGGCGATGTCACCCCAGAAGAGCAGCTTGCGGTTGAGCGGCTTCAATGCTGCGTCGATCTGGGTTAGAAAATCCGCATAGACCGGCCCAAGGCCGCGTTGGTCCACCTCAGGTTTGGTCTGGCCGGTGCCGAGTTCGAAGGTCTCGTCCGCGCCGATGTGGATGAACGGCGAGGGGAAATTCGCGGCGATCTCACCAAACCAACTCTTGATCAAGTCCAGCGAGCCGGGCTGAACGGGAGACAACACATGCCCGTGCGGTGTCTCGGCGAGCGTGGAATACGCTTCGTATTTCAGCACATGATGCAGATGGCCGAAGGCCTCCTGCTCGGGGACGATGGTGACGTGATACTGGCGCGCAAACTTCACCAACTCCGCAACATCTTCCTTCGACATCGTGCTTCCCGGCGGTGCTGCGAGAGGATTCGCGTCGTACTCGAGCGTGTGCTCGAAGTAGGGCGAGTAAAGATTCACCTTGAACGAGGCGAGCACGGCAATCTGGTGCTTCTGAAACTCCAGCGTAGGAAACGGACCGCGCGAGAGATCGTCATCCACTCCGCGATAGCGCATGGCCGGCCAATCGCGCAGCAAACCCGTCGTCAAATGCGCTTCCTTGCCACTGCCGCTCACCATCTGCTTGAGGGTCTGCGCGCCATAGAAGACTCCCGCAGATGTCGCGCCAATCACATAAGCGTCGTGGGCGCTCACTATCACAACATAGCCTTCGTCACGCATGGCGGGATCGAATGCAATTTTCTCTTCCCTAAGAAGGGCGGTCGCCTGCGGGTTCTGCGACCGAAGTAATACGACGGGAAATCCACTTGGTACGGATCTCACCCCACGCTCAGCTAGGGTCGCTACCAACTCGCTCGCGGCAAACTTGTCGTCCGCGTCCGTACCCAACGCACGCACACTGACACCCCGAGCCAGGCTCACCTGGCCCTCGGTGTGGACCTCCCGCGGGAAGGGAATCAGGGTCGGAGCCGCGGTTGCGGTCTTTGCAGCCAAGAAGAGAACACATGCGAGCAGGGCTCTCTCAGTGCAGAATGGTCCTCTATTTTTGCTCATAATAAACATTATGAGTATAATTTATGATTGTAATACAACAATTCAATCATTATTTGGGAAGCGGGTCGCCCAGCGAAACGTCTCCGAAGGTGGCGAACTACTGTTTTCAGAGGCTTACCGCCTACCAGTAATTCTGGCAACACGAAATCCAATCCTCTCCTTGCAGGCAGGCTGAATGCGGTGGCTTGCGGGCACCTCGATGGTCGCAACAACCTTTGCCGCGGACACACCTCTGGTTGTGACTGGGCTGATCTATAGCCAGGGGATCGCGGGCAACTGGTTCTGGTAGTCTCTGGCGTTGAGCGGGATGCTCACAGTCTTTTTCTTCGCACCGTTGTGGCGACGGCCCGGGGTGCTGACAGACATGGAGTTCGCCGAGATCCGTTACTCGGGAAAGCCATCTTCGTTTCTGCGTGGCTTTCGAGCGATGTACCTGGTGCTGGTAGTCAATACGTTGACCATGGGCTGGGTTAACTTTGCGATGGCGACGATCCTACGGCTGACGCTTGGCCTCGGCAAGCTGGAGGCTGTGTTTATCTGCCTCGGCATGAACGCGTTGGCCGACAAGGTGCATGAGGCTGACAAACTTCTCGGCCGCGATTCGCTTGCGCTGGTGCCGGTCCGCGGCTCCGGATACTTCTTCAGCTTTCTGGTGCTGCTGAGCGTGAACTGGTGGTCGGGCTCGTACCCCGGCGCGGAGCCCGGTGGCGGCGGATACATCAAGCAGCGCATCTTCTCGGCAAAGGATGAGAAGAACTCGCTGGCGGCGACACTGTGGTTCAACGTGGCGCACTACGCGCTTCGCCCCTGGCCGTGGATTCTGACCGCGCTGGTCGCGCTGGTGGTGCTTCCGAACACGCAGGACAAGGAAGACGCGTACATCACCGTCATGATCCTTATCTTCCGCCAAGCCTGCGCGGGTTGATGCTGGCTGGCTTCGCGGCTGCGTACATGTCCACGGTCGGCACCATGATGAACCTGAGCGCGTCATACATGATCAACGACGTCTACAGTCGCTTTATCCGGAAGAACGCGCCTGCCCGCCACTATGTAACTGCTTCGCGCGTCGCGACGGTGTTGGTGACGCTGGCATCCGCCGTCGTGACTTGCTACATGACATCGATTGCCGGGGCGTGGCGCTTCCTGATGACGATTGGTGCGGGTGCGGGGCTGGTGTTTATCCTGCGCGGGTTCTGGTGGCGCATCAACGCATGGTCGGAGATCAGCGCGCTCTCGGCCGCCGCGGTCTTCTCCACCGTGCTGCAATCACGGTTTGCAATGCCAGTCATCAGCCTCCTGCATCGCGTCGACCCGGCATTGCAGCTTGTGCCCCTCGACTCTTCCCAGCCACATGGTTTCGCCTGGCTGATGCTCGTCACCACATTGCTGACTACCATTACATGGCCGTCGGTAACATTCCTTACCGCACCCGAGCCAAAGGAAAAACTCCAGGCCTTCTATGACCGAGTGCACTCGGATGGAAACCCTTCGCGCCGCCCGCGGCCTTGCAGGAGAAGACACTGGGAACGAATTTTCTACACTGGGTGCTTGGTTTCTCGCTGGTCTACGCGGTGCTCTTCGGAACGGGCAACCTGCTCTTCGGCCACATTTCGCTAGGCGCGGGGCAAATTGCCTTCGGCTGCGCGTGTGGCGCTGTTCTGTTCTGGAACCTGGACCGGCTCGATTGGACGGTATTCAAATGAGCCTAGCGCGCATCGCATCCCAACAGAAACGTCGCCCTATGAGTTCGACAATTGTCTTTGAACTTTGCGTGGATACGGTTGAGGCGGCTCTTGCGGCTGAGCAAGGCGGAGCTGATCGCATCGAACTTTGCAGTTCGCTGGCTGAAGGAGGCTTGACGCCCGGCCCGGGCCTACTGCGACGCGTGATGCAACAAGTTACTCTTCCCATCCATGTAATGATCCGGCCGCGGGGAGGGGTGGTTCATCTGCTCAGGCGACGATCTGGCCGCCATGGAGCAGGACATTCTCTACGCGAAAGCCAATGGATGTGCAGGCGTTGTCTTCGGTATTCTGAAGGCAAATGGCTCCATCGACATCGCGCGCACGAAACGCCTCGTAGCGCTCGCCTCGCCACTGGAGGTCACCTTTCATCATGCATTCGACGAAGCGCGCGAGTTGCCGGAGGCGCTGGAATATGCCATTGCCGCAGGCGCAGCACGCGTGCTTACTTCGGGCGGATGCGCAGAGGCAAGCGAAGGCGCATCGATGATTGCCAGGTTAGTGTCGGCAGGCTGCAGGGCGCGTTCAGATTGCGGTTGGAGGCGGAATCGACGCGAAAAATGTAAGCGAAATTGTGCGCGAGACGGGCGCGACGCACGTCCATGCCTCGCTCCGGACTCGCACTAGCAGTTCACGCCTCGCGCGTGTCAGCGGCAATGAAATCGAAGAAGGCGGAAGGTCTTCTGCGGTCACCGCGAAGGCAGTGCGCGACTTTGCGGAGGCGGTGCGAAGCGTGTCTCCGCTCCAGGCTAACTCCCGATGAGTGGGCTTACGCTCGTAGTAGAGCGGGATTGCTGGCCGCCAATCCGCCGACTAATTCGCCGAAGAGCGTATTCGCCCAAGCAAACCACGACCGAGTGTAGTGCGTCGCATCGTCCTTCGAGAAGCTTTCATGCATGAAGCCGCTGCCGGCGGACGAGACCTTCAGCATGCGCAACGCCTTGGCGATCTCCGCACCGGAATCGCTGGTCAGCGCGTAGATGATCTGTGACATTGGCCAGATCATATCTTTGCCGACATGCGGTCCGCCGACGCCTTCTCCCGCATCTCCGCGGAAGAACCATGGATTGCGCTCGCTCCACACGAACTGCCGCGTGCGGGCATAGAGCGCCGCATCGGCCGAACTGACCAGATAGGGCAGCCCCAACAGGCTGGGCACGTTGGCGTCATCCATCAGCAATTGGCCGCCAAAGCCGTCAACCTCATACGCCCAGATAGTCCCCTGCGCGGTATTGGCCACGGCGTACTGTCGCAGCGCGACCGCAACCTCAGCCGCGAGTGACTCCGCTTCATTGGCCAGCGCATCGTCCTTGGCAACTTCGTGCGCAATATTCGCCATCTGCAGCAACGACGTCGCCGCAAACAGATTCGAAGGCACCAGAAACGGAAAGGTGCACGCATCGTCAGAGGGCCGGAAGCCTGACGCGATCAGGCCCACCGGCTTTACGGGATTCCCAAAGCCGTCAGCCGGCTGTGTTTCCGTGGCTATGGAAGAACTGCGCTGAAAGCGATATGGCCCCACGCCGTGCTTGCGCTGCTGGACGCGCATGGTTGCTACCGCTAACTTCATCGCCTGCACCCATTGCCCGTCGAACGGCCGCGTGTCGCCGGTCTGCTTCCAATACCCATGCGCCAGCCGCATGGGATAGCAGAGCGAATCAATCTCCCACTTCCGTTCACCGACACCGGGTTTCATCTCCGTCTTGTCGTTCACGCTCCACGGCAGCGGCGTTGCTGCGCCCAGGTCGGTCATGAATGCGTTGGCGTATGGGTCGATGAGAATGCAGCGCACCTGCCGCCGCAGAACGCCTTCGAGAAGCTCGCGCAGCGCGACGTCCTTGCTCGCAAGCGGAAGGTATGGCCACACTTGCGCTGACGAATCGCGCAGCCACATCGCCGCGATGTCCCCGGTGATCACTGTCGTGTCCGGCTTGCCTTCGAACCTCCCAGGCCGCACGGTCGTATCCAGCGTATTCGGATAGCAATTGTTGAACAGCCACGCGAGTTCGGGATCAGCGATGCGCTTGCTCGTCTGCGCAAGGTACTCCTCCACTGCGATGGAGTTGAACCTGCGGTCCGCAGTCTCCGGGCGTTTTGAATCTGCAAAAGTGGCAACGGAAGGCTCTGCAAACGCTGACCGAAGCGCCAGACCGATCCCGGCGCCTCCAGTCATTCGCAACATTGTTCGCCGGGTTACACGTTCGCGCATCGCCCCACCTTCGCTCCTCTATTCCAACAGAAAGTTGTACATTTAAGCTGCATTCGGTCAGACTATGGTCGAATTTGCTCTATTTCTCTCTTCTCGTTGGCCGGAGCAGTTCTTATTCCCCGGCTGTCAAGCACTCAGAGTAACGGTATCCGGAGCAGGAATTTCGCATGATCTCCCGTAGAGACTTTCTCAACGGCGCCGCTGCAGTCTGTGCGGCGACCGCGCTCGATGCAAGAGCTATCGCCAACACTGTCCCAGAAGGTCGCGCCGACGATCCGCTTCGCTGGGTCGATCCGCGCATTGCCACCGGGGGACATGGTCACTGTTTCCCGGGAGCTTCTCTTCCCTTCGGCGCAGTGCAGCTCAGTCCCGACACGTACAACGACGACTGGGACTGGTGCTCCGGCTACCACATCTCCGACAGCTCCATCATGGGCTTCAGTCACACCCATCTCAGCGGCACGGGTTGCGGCGACCTGCTCGACTTTCTCGTCATGCCCGGTACGGGGCCAGCGAAGATCGTTCCCGGCACTCGCGAACATCCGGAGGCCGGCTACCGCTCCCGGTTCGACCACCGCGACGAGCTCGCCGAGCCCGGCTACTACTCGGTTCTGCTCAAGGACTATGGAGTCCGCGCCGAGTTGACCGTGACCGAGCGCGCCGGTCTGCACAAATATACTTTTCCGGCAAGCAAGCAGGCGTACATCATTGTCGATCTGCAGCACGGCTACCTGAGCAACGGCAAGCCCACTGTGCTTTCAGCCGAGTTGACTCACCCTAAGCCGGACACGCTGGCAGGTGGTCGCCGCACGGCCGCATGGGCACACGGACGCCGAGCGTACTTCGCGATGCAGGTCTCGAAGACGCCATCACAGATCACCTTCTACCAGGATGATCAGGAGGTAGCAGCGCCAGCCGCCTCACTCAATGGAACCAACCTGAAGTGTGTACTTCATTTCGAGACTACGGCCGACGACGTCATCTTCGTCAAGACCGGAATCTCCGCCGTCAGCGCGGAGGGAGCCGCAAAGAATCTTGCTGCCGAACTTCCCGGGTGGGACTTCGATGCTGTGCGCAACCGCGCAACTGCAGCATGGCAGAGTCAGATCGGGAAGATCAAAGTGACGGGCGACAACCCCGATCGCAAACGCGTCTTCTACACGGCGCTCTATCATCTCTCGCTCGGTCCGACGCTCTTCGACGACGTCGATGGACGCTGTCGCGGCATGGACGATCAAGTCCACACTCTGCCCGCTGGCGAACGCAACTACACCACCTTCTCGCTATGGGACACTTACCGCGCTGCGCATCCCGTTTACACGCTGATCGAGCGGCAACGTGTGCCGCACTTCGTCAACACGCTGATCCGCATGGCGACCGAGAGCCCTACGGGAATGCCAGTCTGGCCGCTGCAAGGCAAGGAGACCGGCACCATGACCGGATATCACTCGGCCGCCGTCATCGCTGAGGCATGCAACAAGGGCTTCACCGGCGTCGACTACAACCTCGCCTACGGATGCATGATGAAGCGCGCCATGGTCGATGACTACCGCGGCCTGGGCTTCTATCGCAAACTCCATTTCATCCCTGCCGACCGCGAATCGGAGTCCGTCTCCAAGACCTTCGAGTACTGTTTCGACGACTGGGCGATCGCCCACGTTGCAAAGAAGCTCGGCAAGCAGGAAGATGCCGCCATGCTGGTCCAGCGTTCGACAAACTATCGCAACTACTTCGATCTGTCCACTGGCTTCATGCGTCCGAAGTTCGAAGACGGCTCGTGGGCCGGCTCCTCCGAAGGCTTCGGGCCAACGCCCTTCAATCCCATCGACATGGGCCATTTCAGTAAGTGGCGGGACTACACCGAATCGAACGCGTGGCAGACCACCTTTGCCGTGCAGCACGATCCTGCAGGCCTGATCCAACTCTTTGGAGGCCGCAAGCCATTCCTGGAAAAGCTGGATGCGCTCTTTACCGTCCCGTCCACGCTGCCCGCCGACGCTCCTCCGGACATCGCCGGCATGGTAGGTCAGTATGCGCATGGCAACGAGCCCTCACACCATATCGCATATCTGTACGTCTACGCCGGCGCGCCGCACAAGACGCAGGCCCGCGTCCGCAGCTTGATGGAGACAATGTATTCCGCCCAACCCGACGGCATGCAGGGCAATGAGGACGTTGGTCAGATGTCGGCATGGTTCGTGCTGAGCGCGCTGGGCTTCTATCCCGTCGATGCTGTCAGCGGAAACTACATCCTCGGTTCGCCGTTGTTCGAGAATGCGGCCGTCGACCTTGGAAACGGAAAGCAACTTCAGATCGAGGTAATTCGGACAGACCCGAACCACGCCTATATCGAATCATTCTCCATGAACGGAAAGCCTCAGACTCGCGCATGGTTTCATCACAGTGAGATTACCGATGGAGGCAAGCTCACGTTCACCATGGGCGCGAAGCCGAATCTTGAGTTCGGCACTGGCGAGGCCGTTGCTCCACCCTCGCTGACGCTCTAGATTGAGACGGTCTCGAACTGGAAGTTCAGCCATCCATCTTCAGAGTTGCTGATGCTGACGCGATCGAGAGATTCGACAATCCAGTCAGCTTCGAGTAATTCTGTCGCTCTGTGTGAACCTGTCACCGCAAGCACCTGGCATCCTGCAAGTTTCCCTGCTTGAATGCCGTTGGGCCCGTCCTCATTTACCAGACAATCAGCAGGGCGCAGGCCAAGCTGTGCTGCTCCAAGTTGATAGGGGTCAGCATGCGGCTTGCCTCTTTTCACGCTGTCAGCGGTGATGATCGTCGGAGGAACGGCGATACCTACAGATTTAAGCCGACGCCTCATCAGTGCATCGGAAGCAGAGGTGACGATGCCCCCCTGCCAAGGATGCAGCTTCGCCACCAGGTCACGAAACTCCGGGAAGAAGTACGATACCTTCCGAGGATTCCGCATCGAACGCTTCGAGACGTTGCGCCTCTACATCCGGATCGAGGTCGGGCCGGACTGCACGGATACTATCGACGGCGCGCCGCCCATGCGTGCTTTGAATGGAGAATGTGCCCTGCATCCCATGGAACACGGCCCACTTTTTCCAAGCTTGGTCATCCGATCCGGTGGAACTGATGAGGACTCCATCCATATCGAAGAGCACGCCTCGGACGCTCGTGCTTGCTTTGGATTGCCCCGGAGTAGTCATAGCGATATCATCCCAGAACCTATGGCAGGCGAAACACATTATGAGAGGAAAGTGAGGATTGCCGGGCTCCCTACGGGCGTGTACTGGCCGGTGAACGTCAGCAGGCCACTGTCGCGATGGATACTGAACGAAGTGATACTGTCGCTGCGCTGGTTGCATACGTAGAGAAAGTTTCCGCGCGGATCGATACAGCAATGGCGGGGATAATCGCCGAGCGTCGACGCCTCACCGATGTGAGTCAGCATGCCGCGCGCGTCGATGGCAAAGACGGCAACCGAGTCGTGCAGCCGATTGGCGGCGTAGAGAAATCTGCCATCCGGAGCCATCAGAATTTCCGACGCAAAGCTCGTTCCTTCAAAGCCCGGAGGGAGTGTCGAGATCGTCTGCTGGGATGTCAGCGATCCCGCGTCCGCATCATAGTGAAAGAAGACGATCGTCGAAGACTGTTCCTGGATGGAGTAGAACCAGTGGCCATTTGGATGAAAGACAAAGTGGCGGGGCCCGTCCCCGGATGGCAGGGAGACGAACGGCGCGTTGGCGGATGCAGTCAGCTTTCCAGACGTGGGATTGAAGCGGTACGTATAGATCCGGTCCTGCCCCAGGTCGGTTGCCAGGACAAATCTGTTCTCGGGATCGGCGGCGATCATGTGCGCGTGGGGAGCTTCATGTCCACCAGCCGTGAAACTGCCCGGAGCAGCGCTGGTCGCTTGTGAGCTACCCAGATTGCCGGTATCGCGATGGACATCGACGGCCGGCCCCAACGAACCGTCGGTCAGGGTTGGAAGGATGGCGATGCTGCCACCTGCGTAATTTGCCACGAACGCAAATTTCCCTGAGGAATCGACACTGAGGTAGGCAGGGCCGGCACCTTCCGAACTGACCGTGTTCAGCGGGCCGAGATCGCCACTCGCTGAGTCGATAGCAAACGCGCTTACCGAACCGCTTTTGCCGCGGAAATCCGAAACTTCATTGATGGCGTAGAGATATCTCTTTGACGGATGAATCGCAATCCACGAAGGACTGGCGGCTCTTGCGACTAGTCTGCGATGTGACAGCGCGCCCGTTTGTGGATTCATCTCAAAGAGATAGATGCCCTCACCGTTGTTGCCGCTGCCTGTATAGGTGCCCACATAGGCCAGCACTTTGTCAGATTTCACCTGGCTAAAGGAGCTAACCGCGACTCCGGCTCGGGAGTGCGCAAACGCAAGCGTGGCGCTGCTGTTCAGAAAGTATCGCCGAGAATACACGCCTCTCAAATTGTCGTCCGTCATTCCAACCTCCCTTTGCAAACCGGGATAGAGACTACTAAGATGCACCGATTGCTACCATCCTCCGATACTCAGACTGCAAAGGACAAGGCAATCGTAAGGATCAGCGCAACCACCGAGATGATTGTCTCGCAGACAGACCAGGTCTTGATGGTGTCGGCGACGGACATGTTGAAGTACTCCTTCACCAGCCAGAAGCCGCCGTCGTTGACATGCGAAAAGATCAGCGAGCCCGCGCCGGTGGCGATGGCCAGCAACTCAGGGCGGACACCGGTATTGTGCAGCGCAATCGGGGCCACGATACCCGCGGCTGTTGTCATTGCGACAGTCGCCGAACCGGTTGCCAGGCGCATCAGCGCGGCGAGCAGCCATGCCAGCAATAGCAATGGAACGTGGCTGCGCATGGCCACCAGGATGATCGCGTTGGAGACACCGCTGTCCTGCAATATCCGCCCAAAGCCCGCGCCGGCTCCCACCAAGAGCGTTATAGTCGCAGTCGGCGCAATGCATTCGTTGCTGAAGCGGAGGATTGTCTCACGCGAGAAGCCCCGCATCGCGCCAAGTGTAACGAAGCTGAAAAGTGCCCCAATCAGCAGTGCCATGTCGTCGTTACCAACCAGATGTAAGGCCTGATTCCAGTTGCTTCCCTGCGCTGAAAACGAGTTGGCCCAGCTACCGATTAACATCAGAAACACGGGCAGCAGGATAGTCAGCAACGTGATCCCGAAGCCGGGCAGGCTGCGTTCCGCGCCATGATCGACGAATTGCGCGGCCATGGGATTGTCGGCGGACAGATGCACGTGCGGCGCAATCAGTTTCGCATAAAGTGGCCCGGCGATGACCGCCGTAGGAATACCGATGATTAGCGCATAGACGATGGTGCGGCCAACGTCCGCCTTGAAGATCGTCACTGCCATCATGGCTGCGGGATGCGGTGGAACCAATCCGTGAACCACGGAGAGTCCGGCCAGCATCGGCAAGCCGACTAGAATAAGCGAAGTGCCGGTGCGCCGGGCAACCGTAAACACGATCGGAATCAGAAGCACGAAACCCACTTCAAAGAAGGCAGGCAGACCAATTACGAGACCGATGGCGACCATAGCCCGCGGAACGTTCTTCTCACCGAAAAGTCGTATCAGGGTATAAGCAATCTGGTCCGCACCACCCGACTCCGCCATCATCTTGCCGAGCATGGTACCAAGCGCTACAACGATTGCAATGTGTCCAAGCGCCCCACCCAGGCCGGCCTCAAAAGAATGAACGATGGCTCCAACCGGCATGCCCGTCACCACGGCAAGTAATAAGGCGGTGAGAAAAAGGGTGATGAACGGATTCAGTTTGAAGACGGCGATAAGCAGGATCAGTCCAACAATGGAGACCAGTGCTGAGACCAGCAGAAAGATGCTATGGTGATCGATCACGGCCGCGTCACCGCGTGTCTTCCGCTCGGATGGCGGAAGCTGCTATAGCGAAAAAAGGCCAAGCGTCCGGAGATCACGCGGCCGGTACCTTATAGGCGACGCAATCGATCTCCACCTTGCAATTGACGACCATGCTGGATACGACACAGGCGCGAGCCGGCGGATATTCGCCGAAGAACTCCTTGAAGACGCCATTGAAAGCGGCGAAGTCGCGTGGGTCGTCGAGCCATACTCCGCAACGCACAATATGTTCCCGGCCATAGCCCGCTTCGTCCAGTATCGACAGCAGATTGCGAATTGCCTGCCGCGATTGAGCGACGATGCTGCCCCCGACAACCTCGCCATCGACCATGGGAATTTGGCCCGACACATACAGCCAGCCGTCCGCCTCGACCGCACGCGCAAAAGGAAGATGCTGCCCACCTGTTCCCTTGCCGCCTTCCACTCCGTGCCGCTTGATACTCATCCTGCGCTCCTTGCAGCCCAAGTTATTGAATTCTACTGAATCCAGGTGGTCTTACCACGAGGGAGAAACCGGCCGCCGCGATTCTCCCTCGCTCCCTCCGCGGTGTACGAGAGAACACCGTTTACCCACACACCCGCGATTCCCTCGGACGGGCGAATGGGGTCGGCGAAGGTGGCCTTGTCGATGATCTCTTCGGGATCGAAGAGCACCAGATCGGCGAAGTACCCCGGGCGTATGAGTCCGCGTTCCGCAAGCCCGAACCGTTGCGCTGGCATCTGAGTCATCTTGTGAACCGCTTCGGGAAGCGAGAGCAGTTTCTCTTCGCGGCTATAGCGTCCCAGAACGCGGGGAAACGTGCCCCAGAGCCGGGGATGCGGCCGCGGGTCGTTAGGCAGGCCATCGGAACCGATCATCGTCGCCGGGTGACACAGAATCCGGCGCATGTCCTGCTCGGAGATGCTGTGATAGATCGCTCCGGCTGGCTGTAGCATTCGCGCCGCGTCCATCTGGGTTACGCTCCAGGCATCGGCAATCTGCGCAAGCGATTGTCCGGCCATTTCTGGATGCGGCGTGCTCCAGGTGATTGTGAGCTCGACGCGCTCATCCACCTGCCTCAGGTCGAGTGTGCTGGAGCCAGCCGCGTAGGGATAGCAGTCGCAGCCAGTCCGCTGCGAGCCGCGAGCCGTCTCCAATGCAGAAAGGACTTCGCCGCTGCGCCCCCAGTTCGCAATGCCGGCGCACTTCAGATGAGAGACGATGACCGGCACCTGATTGAGGCGGCCGACCTCGAAGGCCTCGCTCATTGCATCGAGAATCGCCTCCGTCTCCGAGCGCAGATGTGTCGTATACACGGCGTGCGCCGCGGCCAGCGGCTGCGCCAGTTCCACCACCTCTTCGGTCGACGCGGCATTGGCCGAGAGGTATGCGAGCCCCGAACTAAGCCCCAGCGCCCCGCCGTCAAGGGCTTCCTGCAACTGTGCACACATGGCCCCAATCTCGGCCCCGGTCGCGGTGCGGTCGAGCCGGTCCATATGATTGTTGCGCAACGACGTGTGACCAACCAGCGCGCCAACATTCACCGCAGGCCGCGCATCGGAAACGGCCGCCACATAGGCGGCAAAGGTCGGGTAGCAGAAAGCGGCTGCGTCGCCGAGCAGGTTCATCGGATCTGGCGGTTCGCCACGCAATCGCACGGGAGAAGCGCTGATGCCGCAGTTTCCCACAATGACCGTGGTGACACCCTGTGAAAGTTTCGGGAGCATCGCTGGAGAGCGGATGACGCTGGTGTCATCATGAGTGTGGACATCGATAAAGCCAGGAGAGAGCGCGAGCCCCGTGGCGTCCACGGTTACCCGCGCGCGGTACTCAAGGGAGGGCCCGACATTGCAGATGCGATCCCCGTCAAGAGCGACGTCGAAGATCTCAGGCGCGGCGTCGGTGCCATCCAGAACGCTCGCATTTAGAATCAGCGTATCGCAACTTGGCATTTCAACCCCTTCGGAATATCGGTTGGGTTCGTCTCGCAATACTGGTCGTCGTATGCTAAACCTGCGGTCTTCCGGAGGATCCTTCGTTGAATCATAGAAAGCCTGCACATTCTGCCTATCTTCTCCCAATCACGTCGTTGAATAAAGGCCTGGGCCATCTTGAACAGCCCCTCCAATCCCAGGAAATAGCGTCCCTTGGCTGGAACCTGCTGCACGAAGACATCAGCCTGCCTGCAGCGGTTCTGTATGAAGACAGGTTATTGCATAACCTCAACTGGATGCAGCAATTCATAGCGGCTTATGGGGTAAAGCTCGCACCCCATGGAAAAACCACTATGGCTCCCAGATTATTTGATCTACAACTGCAAACAGGTGCATGGGGCATCACGCTCGCGAGCGCACATCAGACACTTGTCGCCTACGAGCACGGCGTGCGCCGCGTCCTGATGGCGAACCAACTGATTGGCAGAGAGAACATGGCAATCATTGCGCGCCTGCTGCGAGACCCTGGCTTTGCCTACTACTGCCTGGTGGATTCAGCGGCGCAGGTCGATCAGCTTGGCGCATTCTTCGCTAAGACCCAACAGCGGTTGCAAGTTCTGCTTGAGTTGGGAGAGATGGGCGGCCGTACTGGAGTACGCAACGAAACGCAGTTACAGTCGGTGCTCGATGCGCTGACCCGATGGAAACCCTCGATTGCCCTCAGTGGCATTGAGGTGTATGAAGGCGTTCTTGATGACGAGGCGCGCATCCGCGCTTTTCTTCACAGGGCAGTTGCGGTGACGCAAAAGCTCGCAGCAGACAACCGCTTCGACTCCGCGCCTATCCTGCTTTCCGGTGCCGGCTCGGCGTGGTACGACGTGGTTGCCGAAGTCTTCTCCGCCGCCGGCTTCGGGGACAGCGTCGAAATTGTCCTTCGCCCGGGGTGCTATCTTACCCATGACGTCGGCGCATATCGTGACGCGCAGACACAGATCCAACGACGAAATCCGATTGCGCACAAGATGCACTCAGGTCTTCTACCCGCACTTCAAGTCTGGGCGTACGTGCAGTCCGTACCCGAGACAGAGAAGGCGATTATCGCTCTTGGCAAACGCGACGCTGCCTTCGATGCCGGGCTGCCGACGCCCGCGCTCCACTTCAGGCCAGGAGGAACGACGCCGAGAGCGGCTCCGGCGCACTGGGCGCTTACCAGAATGATGGACCAGCACGCATATCTGAAGATTGCCGAACCAGACGACCTTCGCGTCGGCGATATGATCGGCTTCGATATCTCACATCCGTGCTTGACCTTCGACAAGTGGCGCTCGCTCCTGGTCCTGAACAACGAGTACCAGGTGGTCGGCGCGGTACAAACATTCTTCTGATTAGGCCGCATGAAGGAAGGGCGCGCGACGAGGATTATCTTGTAGAGGATGCGACATGAGACTGATGTGAGCGAACTTGCGAAGCGAACGATTGCATGGGGCATCCTCGGGACTGGGGCCGTTGCGCTGCGCTTCGCGCAAGGGTTGTCCCTTGTACCCGAATCGAAGCTAGTATCCATCTGGGGAAGAAACGGTCAAGCCACCGCGACGTTGGCTGGGCAGACCAACGCCCGGGCATGCCCGAACTTCGAAAGTCTGTTGCGGAGCAACATCGATGCCCTTTACATTGCGACTCTGCCGGACAGTCATGCGGAGTACTCGATAGCGGCTCTCCAGGCGGGTAAGCATGTGCTGTGTGAGAAGCCGGTATCGCTGGACTCGGACGAGTTGGATCGAGTGCTACAAACGGCGCAGCGGTGCGAGCTGCTGTTCATGGAGGCGATGAAGCCGCCTTTCTTTCCTCTTTATCAACGTCTGAGGCGTCAGTTGGAGGATGCTCCGATCGGTACGGTGGGCTATGTGCGGGCCGGGCATGCAATCGCGGGCGTCCGGCCAGAACACCCGTCATGGCGGCTGGAGTCCGGTGGCGGAGCGTTGATGGGGATCGGGGTCTACCAAGCATTTCTGGCAGCGGACTGGATGGGCGAGGCGCATGAGGTGCAAGCACTGGGGCGGCTGAGCGTCGGTGGCGTGGACTGCTTTGCCTGCTTTCAGACGAGGCATGCAGGAGGCTTTGCGCAGCTATACAGCGGCCTGGACCTGGCGGGGCCAGGTGACGCGGTTTTGGTGGGCACGGACGGCTATGCAACCATCCATGAAAGTTGGTGGAATCCTGCGTCGGCGACGGTTCACTATGGAGACGGAAGGGTCGTCGAGTTGAGTGAACCAATGATGGGCAACGGCTTCAACTATGAGACAGCGCACTTCTGCGAGTTGATTCGTAATGGAAAGCGGGAGAGCCCGTTGATGACCCACGAGCGGTCGAGGCAAGTGATGCGCATCCTTGATAGAGCGCGGGCAGAAGTGGGTGTCCGCTTTCCATCGATCCGGTGACAGCTAGCGATCAGACGCCGGGAGCAAAGGCTCCTTCGAAGTCGAGAGAAAGTGATTCGACCTGGTAGTCGGAGTTGGGCGTGGAGAAGCTCCACTCGACGAAGGAGCCGCGCGTGGGCGGGGCGAAGCCGATCTCGTAGGAAGCCGGTAAGTTGCGATCAGCTTACCGTCGCAGTAAATCTGGACAGAGGTGTCGTTGCGAACCGCGAGCCGGTGGGCAGCCCGGCCGGACGAGGCTTGGGCGATCGGCTGCCAGGCACCCTTGTACCAGTACGCAACCTTTTCTGCGTCTGCTCGGAGCCAGTAGCGGTTGCACATCGTAGCCCCGCTTCGAACATAGGCCCGCAACTCAAAGTGGTCCGAAACGTTCGGGGTAAATGCGATGCGAGCTTCGATGGTGAAGCCCCTTCGGATGTCGAGAGCATCGCAGTCGCCAGTGCGTTCAGCCGACCACTGAGCTTTGCCAACCTGCAGGCCGGATCTCTGCCCGTCACTTAGGCTGAGAGCGAGGACATCTCGCCGGGGGAGCGAGATGGGTGGCACGGTCTTGAAGGCAACAGGTGGGCCGCTCTTGATCCATTCCATGTTGAAGGCGTAGTGATTGATGCTGCTGAGTACATGGATCGTGCCATCCCGCGCCTGGCATGCGGAGACATAGCCGGCTGGTTCGGAGGCGTTCTTTCCCATCAGCACGCGTCCGTTGCTGATGGTGTCGACGCCGTGGTCCCGGGCGTCATCGGTGATCAGGCGCCGGTGAATCCAGGTCTTACCGTCGTCAAAGGAGAGTGCGGCAAAGAGATTGGACATTTCGCGGTCGCTCGGGCCAGCCTGCGCAAAGTGGTCGGTGTTCGGCCCGGGCCCTCCTTGAGCCGGATCATGGCGAACCGCTGCGTGTAGGTGATGGGGGGAAGCGTGCTCGCCGTGATGGTCCACGTCTTGCCCGATCCGTAGAGATGCTCATTGGCATAGAACCGTCGACGTTGCCGCCACGTCCGAGCGCCATAAGCCTGCCGTCGGCGAGTTCGATGACGGACGCGTGGATGCCGTTGATGCTGCCGCCGGGGTCAGTCCACGTTTTGCCGCGGTCGCTGCTTACCCAGACGGCGGACCGCTCGGGGTGGGCATCGGCTCCGAAGAGCCATGAGCCGTCGCGCAGAGGAAGAACGGGTTGGCAGACCATCGTACGGAAGGCGAACTCTGGTACTGCGAAGCGCGCGGCAGACCACGACGCACTATCTGTAGAGGTGCGGAGGATAACGGCGATGGGCTCCCAGTAGTGGGAGAGCGCGTAGCCATTAAGGTGGTAGAGAGTCCGGTCTCCATCGAACCAGAGCGCTGGGCAGTGGTCATTTCGATCAGGAGCGTTCCAGAATTCAGTGGCCGACTCCCATTCGGTAGCACCGTGTCGCAGCCGGCTCGAAGCGACTCCGAGCTCACGGCCCTGCTCCTTCGCGCAGGAATACCAGATGGCAATCAAATCACCGTTGGGACATTCAGCGATCGCGGTGTCGTGGTTGTGGAAGTGGAAGAGCGGTCCGTGGGCGTTCTCGGGAATCTTCACGAACTTTGCCGGACCATGGAGGAAAGGCGCGGGCACCCTCGTCTGCGGTCGAATCGGTTGTTGTGAGACGGTGAGATCGTGATGGCGCGGTTGGGGGAGCGGCGTCGTGGGCGATCGACCTTGTATACGGTTCACTGCCACTGGTCTGCCCGATCTTTTGTGCCGGTTGGATTGTGTTTAGGGTGCAGTCGGATTGCTGCTAGCTGTGATCTGACTGGCGAACTCGCTGCAATAAGGTGAGTCGGCGAAATGACGCCCGCAAGTTGGGAAATCCGGTCTTATGTACAAAGCCCAGTGAAACCTCCAAGCTCAAAAGGTCGGGAGGATTCAGGTTCTGGACCAAGGTAGTATTCACCAGGTCCGTCAGGTTGCGCGCAATGATCGTAACTCGCCAAGGCTGTGTGACTGGATCGTCCGTGGGCCATCCTTGAGGATCGGCGTAGAGCTGGCCCTCCAATGCTCCGTCCGTCCCGAGTTTCACTGCTAAGTCGCCGTAATCCTTCACCAGTGCTTCGGTCAACGTGACATACAGGTCTCCGACGCGAGCCGTGAGCGGAAAGCCGAACATGCCCGTGCCTAACTGTTTGAGAGTAGTTGCGTGATAGGGCTCTCGTATCCGGGGTCGAGCTTGTCGACCCACATGGTGGGATCGCCCTCCAGCATCCAGGTGAAACGGTCCGCCTGAATCCTCCGTCCCGGCTTGGCGGGCAATCTCAATCGAACACCAACGCCGTCGTCCGCTACGTGAATGTCGATCATGTAGGATTCGCCATGCGATGTGGCCGGAACAACGGCTTCATTAGCACGATTTACCGCCAGCGCGTGCGCCCCGAAGAAGCGATACTTTTCGTTTACCTTGTGGACCCGAGGCGCGCCAAGTGTCACGTCCTGCCCCAGGTCCACGTCATCAGTCTGGATCCCAAGCTTCGATGGAGCGAGCACCTGCTTGCCATCCACCGTTACCCTGTAACTCAAGTCTCCATTGGTTGCACTGAGTTCCGTCTTCAGCTTTCCGTTGGGGCTTGCAACAATGGTCGGTTTCCCTGGATGAAGCGAACTTGCCAATCCCGATGTACAGAATGCCACGAAGAATAGAGCGACGGGGACTACAGCGAGTTTCGAAATTATGGTCATGGGCTCCATCCTGCGCTACTGGATTAAGAGAGATTAATCGGGCATGGCCCTTCGTATCACTGGTCGGAGAACCTGGCAATTTGCATCAAGAAACGCGTTAGGGATTCTTGTCTTCCGCGGGTAGAACGGATATCTCCGCTGCGCTGGCCTGACCGTTAGTGCTCTGCAAGGCCGTGAAGCGGAAGAAGCGGGCATTGACCGGAGCAAATGGAACCTCCTGGACCATGGGATTGTTCCGGACGTTGTCGAAGCGACCCGGGTCAACATCCGTTGTCCAGTTGGTTCCATCCACACTCGTCTCAAAACGGTACGTCTGCACGATGCCATCCCTGACTCTGTCCTGGCGCGGAAGGTAAGTGAAGCCGGCGATTCGCTCGACCCTGCCCATATCCACAGTGATCTGGTGCGGCGACGCCGGATCGGCGCTCGGAGGAGTCAGCCAGACGGTCGCTGAGTTACCGTCAATTGCATTGGCTGCTGGATCGTCGGCCAGCTGACTGTCCGCGCTCACAATCTTCCAGCCAATCGGAGCTAGCCCGGCGAGGTCTTTCGAAGCCAACATGCCGAGCCGCCCATCCGGTGCCAGACACGCAGCTTGCACCACGCCTCCGCGCGCAAGAGCGATGGGCGATTGGTAGACGGCGGATTTGGCAGTCGGCACCGTGCCATCCAGCGTGTAGACCACAGGAAGGCCCTTTGGGCTGCTGATCGTCACCAGGCCGGTGACGCCACGGTCAGAGACCACGGGAGGCTGAACGAGCTCCGCCTGCTTGAAGAGGCCCACCTCCGCCAGCGTCGGCTCCAGGCGCGAGCCGGTGATGCGGATGCGCACCTGATCGGTCGTGACGGGCGAGTCCCAGCGTAGCAAACGCTTGTGGCCTACCGTGGTCTGCTCGTCCACTTGTTTCCAATCTGAGCCATCCCAAACGTCGATAGCAAAGGACTCGATACGTTGGCTGCGGTGATCCACCGCTTCCTGCAGCGAAACCGCGTCAAAGTTCGCGCAGCCGGCAGTTTTAGGGTCAGCGTGGCCGTTGAATGTCCCGGAGCGGCTTCCCACCAAGTATCAAGATTCGAATCCAGAGCGAGCGACGGTCTGTGGGTTGGGTTGGAATTGTCGGCGGTGAGTGTTGCGCCGGCGGCAAGATTCCTGGCAAAGGTTTGTTTGATCACCTGCGACATCAGGTGTAAGTTGGCGAGCTGATTGTCCGGTATCAGCCCGCGCGAGTCCGGCGAGAGGTTCATCAGCATGTTGCTGTTGCGGCCGACGGATTGGTAGTAGATGTCAATCAGCTCCGCAGCGGTCCGGACGGACTTATTGGGCGCCCAGAACCAGCCATGGAGAATGGGCTCATTGGTCTCCGCTGGATACCACCAGAGATACGAGCCGGGCGTAAGCTTGGAGCGGCTGCCAAGGTCCCTGCTCGTCATGTCCGGCCAACGGAAGGTATCAGGCGGCTGAGGCAATGGAATAACGCTCCATTCGGTCGTGCGGCCAACTCCGTTTTCGTTGCCAACCCAACGCACGTCCGGCCCTTTACAGGCAACGACCGCGTTCGGCTGCAATTTGCGGATCAAATCGTACCATGCGGCGTAGTCGTAGGTTTCCTGAACGCTTCGGTCAGGGTTCGCACCGTCGAACCACACCTCCTCGATCGGACCGTAGTCGGTCAACAATTCGTAAAGCTGATTCAGAAAATAGCGATTGTGGTCATCCACAACATACGTGTAGCTTTTGAATCCCGGAGCCGGTTTGCGACCTTTGGAAGGATCCGTCTTAAAGCTCGACGGATCGGTGGGAATCACGGAAGGGACCTTTTCGCTGCCGTCTCCGTAATAGCCATTGGGATTGGTGGGGTTTGTCCGCAATTGGTAAAGGTCGGCGGGGGAGAGATAGATGCCTAACTTGACGCCGTACTTCCTCGCCGCTTCGGCTACCTCGCGGACTTCGTCGCCCTTCCCTCCCCGCCACGGGCTGGCCGCAACTGAGTGTTTCGTGTAGCGGCTAGGCCACAAGGCCATCCCATCGTGGTGCTTGCAGACCAGGATTATCATCTTTCCGCCGGCATCTTTCATGGCACTGAGCCATTGGTCCGCATTGAGGGCGGTTGGATTATAGACAGACGGGTCTTCGCGACCGGTACCCCACTCGACGTGGTTGAACGTATTGGGGCCAAAGTGAAGAAAGAACGTGTCCTCCAGCCGCATCCACGCCGTCTGATTGGGCCGGGGGAGCACCTTCGCTGCCTTCTCGACAATGACCGCATCGGAATCGCTGCTGGAAATCGTCTGCAGCGTGGCGTAATTGATTTGAGCAGACCGTGACTTACCGGCGCTCGCGGGCGGTTGGCCGTAAGCCAGAGAATAAACCGTGAACATTCCGGTCAAAAGCGCTGCGCCAACCTTTGTCCTTAACTTTTTCATAGCTTTCCCGCAATAGAGATTCAGTTCTGGGAAGTTCCGACCATGGTGATAGTTACCCGCAGGAGCGTTCTGCGGGAACGATAGTTGCCTTCACTTCGCTTCCCGCTTTTCTGCCTTCACGATCTTCTGCGTGTCCCGATCGAAGGCAACTCCATCGAACGGGACCACCAGGACTTTGCTGCCGTGATTGTCGTTGCCCTTGTCCTCTTCCTTGGGTACATCGATCACGGCGAACGTGAAGTACTTGACGTGACCGTTTTCTAGACAAACGTTGGGCCGCTCCATCTTCTCCCAGTGGTTAACCGTCCCGTCTTTGTAGCGGACGAAATTCGTCGTGGGGTCGTAAGCGATTCCGCGATTCTTCCAATTGGTGATGCCGTCCTCGGATGTCAGATGGAATGCCTTTTTCTCGCTCCAGCAGTTGACCACAATGTGATAAAGGCCTCCGCTATACCAGATCACGGGGTCTTCCAGGTTTCCAAGGGGCATGCCTTCCGGCATGATCCCCGGGTAGACGCTCGGGCCCTGAATTTTGTACGGTCCGAGAATGCCGTCGTTCCTGATCAGGATGGCGCCGGACCGCGGGACAATCTCGAATTTCCCATCCGGCCGCAACATCACGCTAACATTGGACATCGCGCCCAGCCGCCGATTGAATCCGTTGGCGTCAACCTGGATTGATCCCAGATGTTCCCATGGGCCGTCGGGAGACTGCGACACGAACACGTCGCCGGGCCTTGTTTCGCTCACCACGACAGCATAGCGTTTGTCGGGAAGCTGAAGGGCCGTGACGTTATGGCCCCTTCCGCCGCGATCATCAGACCAGGTCATCCCGGTGTCCTTATACGGCCCCATCGCGTTGTCACTGACGGCATGCACCGCGACAGACCGGACCCAGCCTCCATGTCCCAAGCTCTGGTCCCAGCGGCTGGCGAACATATGATACTTGCCGTCCGGGCCTTTCAGGATCTTGCCGTCCCAGTAGTAGTACTGTTTATTCGTGGGGTCATCCAGGCCGTTGTCGGGATCACGTGGCAGCACATTGGGAGCGCCCCAAATATCGCTGCGTCTCAAAGCGGAAATCCTGGTGTTTTTGTAGCTGAAAAGTGCGGAGGAAGAGAACATCGTGTGAGTAAAGAGGCCCACTCGACAAGCCGGTCAGAAACCAGGCGTTAAATTAATCAAGATTGAATGCTACGCCGGCCTTGTTTCGAAGATCGCCATCGCCTCCATCTCGACGAGCAGTTCGGGGCGGCACAG
>OBLU010000299.1_pt1 | contig 48157 bp, 46 predicted proteins | sample 1518681 | NCBI WGS metagenome assembly OBLU01 (sample SAMEA3539304, study PRJEB22396) | soil metagenome | biome: tundra; feature: field; material: soil | place: USA | collected 2010-05 | depth 0.15 m
GTAGGCGGCGTGTTGCTCGGTGGGCAGCCCGTCGGCGGCGTAGTTGGTGAGGTGCGCGGAGAACACGATCCGGTTGCGGACCGTGACCGGCCCGAGAGCCAGGGGCGTGAACAGATGGCGGTACTGGCTGCCGACGCTCATCGAATCACCTGGCGCTCTCTGCTCCGACGTGGGCGCCGCTTCCGATCTCCAGTGCTCGCCGGCGCCCTTCCAGTATCGCTTCGAGCACGGTACGGGGCGCCACGCAGTCCCCGGCCCGCGGCGTCCCCGGCCGCTCCAGGTACAACGCTTCCTCCGGCAGTCGATGGTTGCAGTCGACGATGACGGCGCAGTCGATCTCCCGACGCTCCCCGGTCCAGACGTCGTCGAGCTGGGCCCGGCCACCCTTCGCCCCCCGGAGGATGGACCGGAGCTCGCGTTTCACCCCAGCGCGTTGTAACCGGGAATTGGCATCGGCCAGGTCTCCGGTGAGCGCCAGCTGGGTGCCGACGATCTGATCGGAGGTGACGATCGCCACCTCGCGCCCCTCGCCCGCCAGCCATTCGGCCGCGCCGACGGCGACAGGTCCACCCACCGGATCGTGGACCACTACCCGGCCGACCGGGAGCCGGTCCGGGCCTCCCGCCAGCAACCAGGCGACATCGACGACGGTGATGGTTTCGTCGACGGGAATCTCGAACGGCAACGGCCTCGAGCCGGTGGCGATGACCACCACGGTGCCCCGGTCAGCGGCGCCGTCGAGATCAGAGGCGGTGAATTCGGTGCCGAGGTCCACCTTCACCCCCGATACCCGGCACTCGCCGGCCAGCCACTCGGCCAGGTCGGCCATCCGCTCCCGGCCGGGGCCAACCGCCGCAGTTCGAGCCGCTCCGCCCAGCTGCCGGTCCCGTTCAACCAGCCGCACCCGGTGGCCCCGACCGGCCAGCACCCGGGCGCACTCGAGGCCGGCCACTCCACCCCCCACCACCAGAACATCGCTGGCCACCGGGTCGGTGCCCCAGGTATCCGGGTCGGTGGTCTCGTGGCCACTACGCGGCTCGCCCACACAGCTCACGATGGGATTGCGGTTGTCGCGCACGTGACAGGCCTGATTGCAGAGAATGCAGGGGCGAATCCTTTGCGCCGCCCCGTTGCGGAACAGGGTGACGAGCCGCGGGTCGGCGATCTGGGCCCGGGTCATCTCCACCAGGTCGGCGGTGCCGTCGTCCAGCGCGGCTTGGGCCACCCCGGGGTCGATCACGCTTCCCTGCAGCACCACCGGCACCCGGCCCTCCGCTGACCCACGCATGCGCCGGCACAGGTCGGCATTGAAGGTGGCCGGGGTATGGCCGGCGGGACGATAGGCGGACGCGGAGAACGGGCCACCCCGAACCACCACCACCAGGTCCACCTGATCGGCCAGGGCCGCAACGTGATCGGCGGCGTGGTCGGGAGTGACCCCCGCCCACGGGGCCAGCTCATCGCAGCTCAGCCGGATCGACACCAGGTGATCGTCGCCCATCGCATGGCGCACCGCGGCCACCACCTCGACCGTCAGCCGCAACCTGTCGGTCCCGTAGCCGTCGCCCCGCAGGTTGGTCAGGCCCGAATGGAACTGGCGCAACAACGAGAAGGGACCGATGTCGATCTCCACACCGTCGAGACCCGAGGCGGTGGCCAATCGGGCGGCGTCCGCGAATCCGGCCACCAGCTGGTCGATCTCGTCCTGCTCCATCTCCATGGGCATCTCGCGGTTGATGGCATCGGCCACCGGCGAGGGCGCCCACATCACCGATTGGGAGTACGCGCTGGATCCCTGTCCACCGGCGTGGCCCAGTCCGGCGATCACCAGGGTCCCGTGCGGGTGACAGGCGGCAGCAGTGGCCGCCCACCCGGGCCCGCACTCGGTGGCCAGCGGTGCACGTTCATAGGGCCAGTCCGACGTGTGCACCGAGGCCGTCTCGGTCACGATGATGCCGCTGCCCCCCGCCGCCCTGGCCTGGTAGTAGGCCACGTGACGATGGCTGATGGCACGGTCATCACCCAAATTGGTCTCGTGGGGACCGAAGATCACCCTCGAAGAGGCGGTTCTTCCGGCCACGGTGATGGCGTCGACCAGGCTGGCCACCTGTCAGTGAGGGTGGCTGTGGGGGTCGAAGGCGGCGAGGGGATTCTCGTCGCAGGCCCGGTCAGCACGGCGGGGGAGGAGGGCCACCGCCACCGGAGTGGGCGACGGACCCGACAGGCCCGGGCCGCCCGGGGCGGTGCGTGGTGATGTGCGTGAGTGGTCGGGCGATGGCTGAGGCAGCACGGCGTCACTCACCGCGGCCAGCAATGCCTCACCGTTGCCGAGCACACACTCGGGGTCGGGCCCGTCGAGGGGAAGCCCTGTGAAGAACTTGGCCGCCATGCATCCGCCCCGGCAGGCGTCGTAGCTCCCGCACGACCGACACGCTCCCCCGGTGTCGGGCCGGCGAAGGTCGGTGAAGAGGTCGGAGGACTTCCAGACCTGGTCGAAACCACCAGGGGACCGCACGTTCCCGGCCAGAAACTCGTCATGAATGGCGAAGGGGCAGGCGTAGACATCGCCGACCGGGTCGACCAGGCAGACCACCCGACCAGCGCCACACAGGTTGAGCCCGGGGAGCGGTTCGCCGTAGCCGGCCAGATGGAAGAAGGAGTCACCGGTCAGTACCTGCTCACCGCGGGCCAGCAGCCATGCATACAGTGTCCGCTGTTGGTCGGCGGTCGGATGGAGCTCGTCCCACACGTCGGCCCCGCGCCCCGAGGGGCGTAGCCGGGTGAGCCGGAGTTGGGCTTGGTACTTGTCGGCGAGTGCCTTGAAGGCGTCGAGTTGGGAGACGTTCTGGCGGGTGACCACCACTGAGAGTTTGAATCCGACGAAGCCGGCCGCGGCCATCCGCTCCATGGCCCGAATGGCGGTGTCGAAGGAACCGATGCCCCGTATCGCGTCGTTGACGTCGGAGGTGGCGCCGTCGAGGGAGATCTGCACGTCCACGTAGTCGCTCGATGCCAGTCGATCGGCCACCTCGGGGGTGATTCTCGATCCATTGGTGGAGAACTTCACCCCGACGTGGTGGTCGGTCGCATAGTCGACCAACTCCCAGAAGTCGCCACGGATGGTGGGCTCGCCGCCTCCGACGTTGACGTAGAAGATCTGCATCCGCTCGAACTCATCGATGAGCGTCTTGCACTCGGCGGTGGACAGCTCCCTCGGATCGCGGCGTCCCGAGCTCGAGAGGCAGTGCACGCATGCCAAGTTGCAGGCGTAAGTGAGCTCCCAGGTCAGGCAGATGGGGGCATCGAGGCCCAGTTGGAAGTGGTCGACCAATCGCCCGGTGGTCGGGCGCTCTGTGGCCGGGCGTTCGGTGGTGACCAGGGTCATGGCGATCTCCGTTCGCAGATCATGCCGGACTCGGCCAGCGTGGCCAGGGCCCGTTCGTAGTTGGGAAGATCATCGGGCGCCACTCCCGCCGCCGTGCAGGCATCTCGACCGGTGGGTTGGGTGGCCAGGGAGGACACCACCGTCAACAGGGTGGGGCTCTTCAAAAAGGAGAGCCGACGGGTACCGAAGTGGTACGCCAGTGCGCCGAACGACTCCGGCCTGAGAGACACCTGCGGGTGCAGGGCCCAGGGAAGGGAGGAGTCGAAGGACGTGGTCCCAGTCGGGACGATGGGTGGCATTAGCCGTGCAGGGCTGTGGCGGGTATCGGCGTCGTAGGGCTTAGTAGACGCCGCACATGCCGTCGATCGACACGTCCTCGACCAGCAGTTCTGCTTCGACGAATTGATCGTCGTCGGTGCGCCCCTCGGCCAACGAGTTAGTGGAGGGGACCGACGAATCGCGGTTCTCGGTGGTGGGATCAGTCATGGGAACCTCCCGAATTCGGCCGGCTCGGGCCGGCAGGTTGACGATGTATTGACTTTATAGCACTCAATGCCAAAATGGAAGCCTATGGCCGATGTGGACACAGACGGGACCGAGGGGGTCGGAGCGCCCGCGGCCCGCCCATCCGCCGATGTGGCCCGCGGTCGCCGGCCCAGCACCACCCGAGAGCACATCGCCCGGAAAGCCCTCGACCTCTTCGACCGGCGTGGGTTCGACGCCACCACCGTCGACGAGATCGCCTCGGCCGTGGGGATCAGCCGGCGCACCTTCTTCCGCTACTACGACTCCAAACGCGACGTGGTGTGGGGGGAGTTCGACGCCGAGATGGTTCGGCTCCGGGACCAGCTGATGGGTGCTCCCCGCGACGAGCCGATGATGGACGTGCTGCGGAGGGCGGTGGTGGCGACCAATCGATTCGGGGCCGGGGAGCTCAATGAGTTGCGGATCCGGATGGGCCTCATCAGCACGGTCCCGGCCCTGGTGGCGCACTCCGCGGTGAGGTACGCCGAGTGGTGCGACGTGGTGGCCGACTTCGTGGCTCGCCGGGTCGGAGGATCTCCGGAGGGCCTCGGGCCACAGACGGCGGCTCGGGCCGCCCTGGGTGCGGCGATGGCGGCCTTTGCCTGTTGGGCCCGCCACGACAGCGATGACCTGACCGGCGAGGTTGACCGGGCGTTCCGGCTGTTGGCTACCGGTTTCGACGAGAACCGGCTCGAACTGTGGGTCGCCGGTGGCCCACAGTCATCGTCATCCCGGGCCTGACTCGACGCGAGGGCTGGGTTGGCGCGAAACTGGCGGCGAACTGACGACGTCAGAGCCGCAAAAAGGGGAGGACCACTCACATGAAGACCCGCGCAGCAGTCTGTACAGGGCTCCACGAACCTTGGAAAGTCGAAGAGATCGAAGTCGACGCCCCTGGTCCGCACGAAGTGCGGGTCCAGATGGCGTATGCGGGTATGTGTCACTCCGATGAGCACCTGCGCACCGGCGACATGGCGCCTCCGCCGGAGATAATCTCGGTGTTCGGGGTCGACTCCCTCTACCCGATCGTCGGCGGCCACGAGGGTGCGGGCATCGTCTCCGAGGTCGGGCCTGGCGTCGAGACGTTGGCCGAGGGCGACCACGTGGCCATGTCATTCATCCCCTCGTGCGGGCGTTGCCACTGGTGCGCGTCGGGCCGCCAGTACCTCTGCGATCTGGGGATGACGATTCTTGCCGGTCCGATGATGAGCGACGGCCAGTGGCGTCACCACCTCGACGGTCAGAAACTGAACCGGATGACCCAGCTGGGGACGTTCACCGATTCGCTGCTGGCCAACGAGAACTCGCTGGTCAAGATCGATCCGGGGGTGTCGATGAAGGCGGCCGCCCTGATCAGCTGCGGACTGGCCACCGGATTCGGCTCGGTGGTCGACCGTGCCGCCGTGAAGCCGGGAGAGACGGTGGTCGTCATCGGCTGCGGAGGTGTCGGCTCCGGAGCGCTCCAAGGGGCGAAAATCGGCGGGGCGCGGTACATCGTCGCCGTCGACCCGCTGCCCTTCAAGGTGGAGAAGGCCAAGCAGATCGGCGCGACCCATGGCGCGGCTTCCATCCTTGAAGCCGCCATGATGCTCCCTGAGCTCACCGAGGGACGCATGGCCGACGTGGTCATTCTCACCCCCGGGGTCCTCACCGGTGATCTGGTCGGGCCCGCCGTGCAGTTGGCCAGCAAGGACGGCCGGGTAGTGGCGACCGCCATCGCTCCGATCACCCAGGAAGAAGTGACGCTCAATCTGTTCAACCTGGCAATGTTCAATCAGGCCCTGCTCGGAACGGTCTTCGGCTCGTGCAGCCCGCGGGTGCAGATCCCCAATCTTCTCCGTCTGTACCAGGCCGGCCTGCTTGAGGTGGACAAGTTGATCACCCAGGAATACACGCTCGATCAGGTACAGAACGGCTATGACGACCTCGCGGCCGGAGTCAATGTCCGCGGCGTGGTGAAGTTCGATATCTGAGACATGGCCTGGGCGGGATCTGATCCAGATCGGTCCGACGTCCATCGAATTCAATGCGGCCGCCCGGGTGCGGATGGCATCCGGGCGGTGCCGCGCCCGAGGGCGGACTGAGGGCCCATCGGTTGAGGGCCCCATCGGTTGAGGGAAGTAGGGGACTACCGGTACTACCCTCATGACAATGCGCCGGGGGATCGCTTGCGTGATCGTGATCTGTAGTGCGCTCTGGCTGTGGGGTGTGGGTCCTCAGGGTCCTCACGGTCTTCGGGCACGTCCAGCACATCGGGGACATCGGGGACATCGGGCACGAAGCCCAACAGGTGGTCTCAGCCGTTGCTCGTCAAGACGGCCGATGGTTTGGTCAGCGGGGTGAGCACGGCGACAACTCGGCAGTTCTTGGGCATCCCCTTCGCCCAGCCGCCGGTTGGCGCACTCCGATGGCAAGCCCCGCAGCCGCCAACGCCATGGTCGTCGCCTCTCGACGCCGACAAGGCCAGCGGCGAGTGTCCGCAGATCACTCCGGTGGTCAATGTCCTGACCGGTAACGAGGACTGTCTCTATCTCAACGTGTTCGCTCCCAAGGCGGTACCGGCAACACCTCGTCCGGTGATGGTGTGGATCTACGGCGGAGGTTTCACCGTGGGCAGTTCCACTGACGACAGCCCGGCGAACTTTGCCGCCAATGACAACACAGTCACCGTCAGTTTCAACTACCGGCTCGGGCCTCTCGGGTTCTTGGCATTGCCGGAACTGGCCCAGCAGGACCCCCAGCATTCCACCGGTGACCTCGGGTTGCTCGACCAGCAGGCGGCGCTGCGATGGGTGCAGGCCAATATCGCCGGGTTCGGTGGCGATCCGCACAACGTGACCATCTTTGGGGAGTCGGCCGGCGGCATCAGTGTGTGCGCGCAACTCCTTTCGCCGAGATCGGCGGGCCTGTTCCAAAAAGGGATCACCGAAAGTGGCCCTTGCACACTTCCCACCATGGCCCTCAATGCGGCAGAATCCCAGGGAGCCGAGCTGGCATCGAAGCTGGGGTGCACCTCTGGCCCGGACCTGTTGGACTGCATGCGGTCGAAGCCGGCTCAACAGGTCGCCTTGGCCATGCCGCCGGATCCGTCATTTCTCTTCGGTTCGGGGGCCACCTGGGGTCCGGTCAGCGACGGGGTGACCCTGCCCACCGATCCGGGTATCGCCTTGAGCAGTGGCCACTTCCACCATGTCCCGATGATCGTCGGGGCCAATCGGGATGAAGGCCGACTGTTTGTCGCCCTCCACTACAACCTGATGGGCAACAACCTCACCGATGCTGAGTGGACCCCTGCGGTCGATACCTACTTCGGTTCCACGGTGGGGGCGAAGGTGCAACAGGAGTATCCACTCTCCGCCTACCCGGATGCCGGTGCGGCATTCGGCCAGGCCATCGGCGATGCCGTGCTGGCCTGCCCGGCAGTGGCGAGTGCCGGGGTGCTCTCGAAGTACGTCCCGGTCTACGAGTACGAGTACGACCAGACCCCCAACCGGTTTGTGTTGCCAACGCCGGGGATCGACCTCGGTGCGTTCCACTCCAGTGAGCTTCCCTACGTCTTTGACGGGCCGGTCGAATCGAGTGGGGGAATCGCCTTCACTCCGGCGCAACAGAAGCTGGCCACCACGATCAGTGGCGCCTGGGCCCGCTTCGCCGCTACCGGCAATCCGGCCGGAGGGGGACTGGTATGGCCGGAGTTGTCGAAGCTGGGTGGCAAGTACGTGTCGTTGAATACTCCGATTTCGGTGAAGACGAACATGTTGGCGTCGCGTTGCCGGTTCTGGGCCACGTCGGGTTTCTCCGTCGCCAAGACGACGAGATGAATTCGCCCGGGAAGCGGTTTCCGAGTCGACAGGTTGGCCGGCGTTAGTGTGGCCCCTCTGGGCGGCACACCCCAAGGACGCCAAAAAGGAGGCATCGATGGCCAGAGGCCAGAGGCGGAAGAATCTGGTTCCGGCCGCCATGACGCCATGACCTTCGCGGTGGCCATGGCGTCCATCGATCGGACCCTCGTGTCCATTGCCGCGCCCACCACGTCCCGCACCGGAGCGTGAGCCGCAGAATAGGAGTGTGATGATGGCGTTCGATCTGAACGCGGTGCTGGGGGGTTATCGAGGTGACAGCTTCGACCTGCATTCCCGGTTTCTGAACCCGCAACTCGTCAAGGTCCTCCGCACCATTGGCTTCGATCGTCATTATGTGCGGGGGGAGGGGTCGTATCTCATCGACGACAAGGGCGACCGTTATCTCGATTTCCTGTCGGGATTCGGCGTCTACGCACTGGGCCGGAGCCACCCGGTCATCAAGGACGCCCTCCATCAGGCGCTGGATGCAGATCTCCCAAATCTGGTGCAACTCGACTGCGCTGTCCTGCCGGGATTGCTGGCCGAGGCCCTGGTGGGCAGGGCCCACCCCGGGATCGAGCGGGTGACCTTTTGCAACTCGGGTGCCGAAGCGACCGAGACCGCCATCAAGTTCGCCAGGTGTGCGACCGGTCGAGGCCGGATCCTCTACTGCGACCATGCCTTTCATGGGCTCACCAACGGTGCGCTCTCGCTCAATGGGGGCAGTGAGTTCCGGAATGGGTTCGAGCCACTCCTACCCAAGTGTGACCGGATCCCATTCGGAGACCTCGATGCCTTGGCCCGTGAGTTGGAGCGAGGAGACGTTGCCGCGTTTGTAGTGGAGCCGATTCAGGGAAAGGGTGTCTACATGGCTCCCGACGGGTACTGGCCCGAAGTGCAGGCCCTGTGCCGCAAGCACGGTGCCTTGCTGGCTATCGACGAGGTCCAGACCGGGCTGGGTCGTACGGGCCGGTTCTTCTGCCATGAGCATTGGGATCTGCAGCCCGACATCATCACCATCTCCAAAGCGTTGTCGGGTGGATATATCCCGGTCGGTGCGGTGCTCACCTCAGCCAAGACCTTTGATGCCGTCTACGACTCGATGGACCGGGCGGTGGTGCATTCATCGACATTCTCGAGGAACCAGCTGGCCATGGTGGCCGGGTTGGCCACGCTGGGTGTCATCGATGACGAGGACATCGTGGAACGCACCCGTCTCAACGGTGATCGCTTCGTGGAGGCGCTGGCACCCTTGGTCGAGAAGTACGAGGTGCTCCACGAGGTGCGAGGCAAGGGCCTGATGATCGGGTTGGAGTTCGTTGCCCCCAGCAGGCGAGGCCCCCGCACCCGGTTCCGCATGATGGAACTGGCCCGAAAGGGCCTGTTCTCACAGTTGATCGTGGTCCCCCTGTTTCACCGGCACCGCATCCTCACCCAGGTGGCGGCGGACAACGTGAACATCATCAAGCTGCTCCCACCCCTCATCATCGGAGAGGCAGAGATCGAACTGTTCGTGGCCGCACTCGACGATGTCCTGAGCGACGCGGAGCGGAGCTCGGGATTACTGGTGGAGGTGGGCAAGACCATGACCATGAACACGCTGCGACGGCGCAAGCCGGCGAGCCACCGGTGATGGACCCGGATACCTATGCATTGGAGCCAGGGGAGCGGGTGGTGGTCACCGGCGCCGCCGGATTCATCGGCTCGGCGGTGACCCGGGAGCTTCTGGCCCGACACACACAGGTGGTGGCACTGGTGGAGCCGGGCGGGGATACCCGCAACCTCGACGACCTGGCGGTGGAGCGGGTCACTGTCGACCTCCGTGACGCCGATGGGGTGGCCAAGGCGATCGACGGGGTCCGGACCGTCTTCCATCTGGCTGCGCTCTACCGGTTTTGGGCAACCGATCCTCACTCCTTTTACGACGTGAATGTGATCGGCACCCGCAACGTGCTCACTGCGGCCAGGGCATCGGCGGTCGGACGGGTCGTCTATACGTCGACGGTGGGTACGCTCGGTCTTCGCGGTGCCACCGCAGGAGCCCCGGTGGACGAGACCTCCTTCGCCCATATCGATCATCTGTTCGGCCTGTACAAGCAGTCGAAATACGTAGCCGAACATGAGGTGCTGCGGGCCGGGGCCGAAGGCCTACCGGTGATACTCGTCCAGCCCACCACCCCGGTCGGCCCCGGTGATCGCGGCCCCACGCCGACGGGCAGAACTGTCCTCGAGTTCCTCAACGGGCGCATTCCTGGTTTCGTCGACACCACCCTGAATATCGTCGACGTGGATGACGTCGCCCACGGCCACCTCTTGGCGGCCGAACGAGGATCGATCGGCCGGAGCTACATCCTCGGGGGCGAGAACCTCTCGCTCCAACAGATCCTGGCTTCGCTGGCGGAGACCACCGGCCTTCCGGCTCCGACCCGACGGTTTCCGAACTCTCTGGCCCTGGGGGCCGCGTGGGTCTCCGATGTGGTCGAGGGACGTCTTCTCCGCCGGGAGCCGTCGATTCCACTCGAGGCGGCCCGGATGTCCACCACCCACATGTCCTTCGACGACGCTCGTGCCCGTCGCGAGCTGGGGTATGGGTCGCGGCCGGCCGGCGAGGCCCTGGCCCGGGCGGCACGGTGGTTCGCCGACGCCGGGTACATTCGACCTGACCGGTTGGACCGTTTTGAGTGGAGGACGTAGATGCGTATTGTGATCGGCTCTGACCATGCTGGTTTTGTGCTGAAGGGCTTGGTGATCCAACGCCTGCAGATCGAAGGTCACGACGTGACCGACGTCGGGACCGAGTCCGAGGTCTCGGTGGACTATCCGCCTATCTGTGCTGACGTCGCCCGCCGTGTGGTGCGAGGTGAAGGGGCGCTTGGCATCATCATCGGGGGAAGCGGCCAGGGTGAGGCCATGGCTGCCAATAAGGTCCATGGTGCGCGAGCGGCCCTCTGCCACGATGAGTACACCTCGCGCCTGGCCCGACGCCACAACGATGCCAATGTGTTGTCGCTCGGTGCCCGGGTGGTTGCCACCGAGTTGGCACTCGACATCATCGAGGTCTTTCTCAAAACGGGATTCGCTGGTGGTCGCCACATGGCCCGAGTCGAGGAGTTGGCGGTCATCGAAACCGAAGAGGATCGTGGTATCGGGGGCCACGAGGGTGAAGGAGCTCCGCGGCCGCCCACCGCATGAACCGGGCTCCCGAGGTGACCAGGTATCGGGCCGACGCCGTCCTCCCCTGCGATGGCACCGGCCACGTGTTCCGGCCTGGCGAGGTGGAGATCTCGGGGGATTCGGTCACCTATGTGGGATTCCCGCGTGACGGTGGCCACGGTGGCCCCCACGCCTCTGCCACCCACGGAGCTGCCCCGGCCGGCGACGTCGAGGAGGTGCGGCTCTCGGGGCTCCTGCTCCCCGGTTTCGTCAACGTCCACTGCCACTCGCCGATGACCCTCTTCCGCGGGTCGGGTGAGAACCTGCCCTTACTCCGCTGGCTCCGCGAAGTGCTGTGGCCGCGAGAGGCCCGGTTGACCTCCGATGATGTGTTCTGGGGCATGACCCTGGCTTCGGCTGAACTCTTGCAACTGGGGGTGACCACCAGCTGCGAGATGTATTTCCATGAGGACGCCGTGGCTGATGCAGTGCTGGCCGCCGGTTCCCGGGTCGTCATCACGCCGGCGGCATTGTCCCTGGCCCGGCCCGAGGACGGGGCGGCCGCCGGCGATGCCTGGTGGGCGGAACGCCTCGAGGAAGTCTCCGACTTCCATGCCCGCCGCCACGGCGAGAGCGGTCGCATCGAGGTCGGATTCGGGCCTCATGCCGCCTATACGGTTCCCCTTGGGGTACTGGCGGATATTGCCGAGGTGGCCCAAGGGCTCGACGCCATTTTCCATATTCACGTGGCCGAGACCGAGGGTGAGGTGGAGAGCTATGCCGCTGAGCACGGGCGGTCGGTGCCGGAGGCATTGGCTGATGTCGGCGCCCTCGATGGACGGGTCATCGCCGCCCACAGCATCTGGCTATCGGATACCGACATCGCCCTCTACCGCCTCCACGATGTGGCCGTTGCCCACTGCCCGCAGAGTAATGCCAAGCTGGCCTCGGGGGTTGCCCCGCTTTCCCGCTTGTTGGCAGAGGGGATCCGGGTCGGACTGGGGACCGACGGCCCGGCATCCAACAACAACCTTGACCTATGGGAAGAGATGCGCTTCGCCGCCCTGGTGGCCCGAATCCACGAGCGTGATGCGGCGGCCATTCCGGCCGCGACCGCCCTCGACCTGGCCACACGCGGGGGTGGGGCAGTCCTCGGCCGCTCAGATCTGGGCACCCTGGCCGCCGGGTCGAAGGCCGACATGGTGCTGGTCGACATGGAGGACCCGGCCTTCGGTCCGATTCATGAGGATGCCCACGTGGTGGAGCACGTGGTGTGGTCGGCGTCGAGCCGCCTGGTGACCGATGTGTGGGTGGCGGGACGACAGGTCGTCGCCGGTGGCCGCTGCCTGACGGTTGACGTGGGTGAGGCCCGCCGTCAGGTCGAGGACCGGTCCCGTCGCCTGCTGGTCGGCTGAGATTGGCTGCGAGTCCCGTCGGGTCGGGCTCTCGAAGGTCGGGCCCAGGGTGGTTCAGGTCAGTTGGCGATCGGCGAAATGACCGGCCGCATTGGCGAACCGGAAGATGAGGAGTCGGAGTATCACCCACATGGCAGCCCCGGTCCCGGGCAGTTTGGGCGTGAAGCTGACCGACCAGGTGATGGTGGTACCTCCACTCTCGGGTGAGAGGTCGACATCGGCTCGATAATCGCGGACCGGAAATCCGCTGAGTATGGCGTAGCTGAGATGGGTGGGTGGCTCCCATGCCAGCACTTCTTCGCGTGAGCCGACGCCGAAGGCGGTAAACCGCCGGACCGCCCCCACCCCATCAGGAGCCGGAATGCCTTGGCGCTCGAGGTCACTGCGGGTCAGGAAGGACCACTCCTTCCATCGCCCGGCTTCCCCGACAAGGGACCAGACGTCTTCCATTGGAGCCCGTGAATGGGATACCTGAGTGAACGACCATCGCCCCCCGTTGTGGTGACTTCCGCCAGATGCCCCGCCGGTGTGTCGGTTCGCCATCGGGCCTACCGGTTCCCGACTCAGCCTTCGACGTGAGTCTTGAGTGCCGCCAGGGACTGCTGGTAGATGGAGGTCATGACCTCGGCCATCTCATCGGGGGTGGCGTCGACGTCCCATGTCACATGAGAGGTCTCTCCGACCGGGGTAACGGTGATGACGCCCTGGTGGCTCTCCACCGGGGCGCCGTTGGTGATGGAGTAGGTCAGGACTCGTGCGGCATCGTCCTTGGACACCAACCTTTCGGTGATCTCCATTCCCATGGTGACCAGGATTCTGTCCTCGCCCTCGACCCGACAGGATTCGACACCGGGCATCCAGTCGCCGATGCCGCCGAAGTCACCGATCACCGCCCACACTTTGTCGGCTGATCCGTCGATGTCAATTGTTGCGTTTCCATGTCCCACGGTTTCCCCCTGAATGCTTGACGTTCCACTGGTCCGGATAGTGCCGCTGATGCTAGCGGCGCCGCGTCAAGTAGTCCGAATCGATGGGTCACGAGGACGCAGAGAGGACGCAGGGACTAGGTTGCTCCCCATGAGCGGCCCGGTCAGCTACCGCACAGCTTCTCTGGCCGGCGCGCTGGTGTTGCTGGCTGTGGGAGTACCCGCCTGCAGCTCGTCATCGGCGACGAAGCCGAAGGCGCGGGCCAACCAGTACTACGTGTCGCTGGGTGATTCGTATGCGGCTGGGTATCAGCCGACAGGCGCGGATGTGGGCCAGACTGTGGGCCAGACCACCACCAACGGCTTCGCCTACCAACTGCCCAAGCTGGCCGCTTCCCGCGGCTACAACCTCACCCTGGTGAATTTTGGATGCGCTGCTGCCACCACCACCTCGATTCTGCACGCGTTGGGGTGTTGGGGGGAACTGGGACCGGGTGCGCCGACCTATGGCGGCCAGTCGCAAGCCACCGCTGCTGACCAGTTCCTCTCCCAGCACCAAGGGGGGATCGGGCTGGTCACTGTCTCGATCGGCATGAACGACGTCACCAATTGCACCTCCAGTTCTGATCTGATCAGCTGCGTGGCAGCCGCCACTAGGACCATCAAGACGAATCTCGCCGTGCTGCTGCCGGCACTGCGAGCTGCCGCCGGCCCCGCGGTGCCGATCATCGGGATCACCTACCCCGACGTCATCCTGGGCGACTACCTGTCAACGAACACTGCCACCAAGAGCCTGGCGACACTGTCGGTGAACGCGTTCCAGTCCCTGATCAACCCGGCCCTTCAGCAGCAGTATCAGGCCATCGGCGCCACCTTTGTCGACGTGACTTCCGCCACCGGCGCCTACACGCCGTTCACCCAGACCACCAGCCTCTTTGGGTACGGCACCGTTCCGATCGCGGTGGCTCGTGTCTGTGAGCTGACCTTTTTCTGTCAGTACAGTGACATCCACCCACGTACTGTCGGATACACGGAAATTGCCACGCTCATTGCCGCGGCCCTTCCGAAGCGGTGACCCACGAGGCAGGCGGCGAGGGGGAGATGACGACGCAACCAGAAACGGCTGACACCGGAGGACCGGACGAACCCGATGCCGCCCTCTTCATCCCGGACGGCGACAGCTTTCTCCCCACCGATCTGGCTAGGGGACCGTGGACGCCAAATGCGCTCCACGGCGGCCCGGTGGCGGCGTTGGTAGCCCGCGCCATCGAGCGATGCTCACCCGAGGGTGGGCAACAATTGGTTCGCCTGACCCTCGAATTGCTCCGCCCGATACCCTCGTCCCGGCTCAACGTCACTGCCTTTCTGGTCAGGCCGGGGCGGAAGGTCCAGTTGGTGGATGCGGTAGTGCAATCGGGCGGGGTCGAGATGGCGTGGGCCCGGGCTCTGCGCATCCGAGTGGGTCCCGACGATCATCGGGCGTTGCCGACCGTTCCCGAGGATGATGCTCCACCTCCCCCCGAGGAGGGAGTCACTTCCCCACATATGACCGACGGCTATCGGGCCTTTCACAACCAAGGTGTCGAGGTCCGCTTTGTCAAGGGACGGTTCAACAGCCTGGGGCCGGCCACGGCATGGTTCAGGTTGCGGTGCCCGGTGGTGGCGGGCGAAGACCCTTCGCCGTGGCAACGGGCGGCGGCGGTTGGCGACTTCGGCAACGGGATCTCCGCCGAGCTCGACTTCGCCTCGAATATTTTCATCAATCCTGATGTCTCGGTGTCTTTGTACCGTCCCCCGGTGGGCGAGTGGATCTGTCTCGACGGGCGTACCCGCTTCGGCACTCCGGGAATCGGCAATGCGGAATCGGTGATGTGGGATCGCCAGGGGCGGATCGGCCGAGTCATGCAGTGCCTGCTCGTCGAGCCCATCACGTGACCGGTGGCGTTGGATACCACTCATGATTACCGTGTTTTCCGCAACACAATGACACGCAATGGGTGATCCGAGACGCCATGGGTGAGGCGTTCAGCCGACTGGGCCGCACCTTCGCCAAGTGGTGGGTGATCCTCGAGAGACAGATCACTGAGCTCGTCGATTGGTTCGACGAGGTTCAGCAGCGTCGTACGGCCACAGCTGTCCCCGTGGCGGTGGTCCGGAAGTTCTCCGATGACCAGGGTGGTCGACTGGCCGGGCAGATCTCTTACGCGTCGTTCATGGCCGTGTTCCCCATGCTGATCGTCCTGTTGACCGGGCTGGGGGTGGTGCTGCACGGCGATCCACATCTACAGGAAGACATTGTGAATTCGGCGCTCAGGCAGTTCCCTGTGGTCGGATCCGACATCTCGATGAACGTGCACCAACTGTCGGCCGGCGGCACCTTCGGGCTCTACCTCGGCCTGATCTGGCTGATGTACGGCGTACTGCGTCTGAGCCGGAGTGCACAGGTGATGATGGCGAGGGTCTGGGATATCGAGAGAGATGATCTCCCCGGCTTTTGGCTCTGGCTGCCTCGTGCCGCCGGTTTTCTGCTCGTGATCGGGGTCGGATTCATCGGGGCGGGAGCACTGGCCGGGTTGGGAGCCTTCGGTGGTTTCGGCGGGTACTCGGTGTGGATCGGATCGCTCGCATCCTTTGCCGTCAATATCGCCATGTACTGGTGCGCATATCGGATTCTTGTGCACCTCCCCCCACAACACCGGGTCCTGTGGCCGGGTGCACTCTTTGCCGGTTCCATTTGGACGGCATTGCAGTTTGCCGGCGCCCAACTGGTTGCCCATCAGCTGAAACACCTTTCGAATCTCTACGGCACGTTCGCCACCGTGCTCGGTCTCATCTGGTGGCTGGCGCTCGGAGCCACCATCTCTGTCTATGGGGCAGAGCTCAACTCGGTGGTGAGTCGGAACCTCTGGCCGCGATCCCTTCACCGGGTCCGCGGTGATGGCCAAGCGGAGGGACCGGTTGGCACCGTAGGAGAATCAGTGTGATACCCAGGCGTCGGCCTTGGTGGTCAACCTCACCACAGAACTGGGAAGTTTGCCGGCCACGATGTCGGCCAAGGTGACCACCTCGAGCACCGAGCGCAGGCTCGACCTCACTGCCACCCAGACGTCTTGCAGATGGGCGGCGGCTCCTTCGTAATTGGTGGCTTCGGGACGTAGCCCTCGGACCTCGGCCAACGGGCCGTCGAGAGGCCGGATGATGTCGGCCACCGTTATCTCCTTGGCCGCCCGGGCCAGGCGGTATCCACCTTCGGCGCCGCGTTGGCTACGGAGGAGCCCGGCCCTCCGCAGGTCGTTGAGGATGCTCTCGAGAAATTTTGGGGGAAGGCCTTGGGACGAGGCCAACGCCTCTGCGGTCACCGGGCGATCGCCGGCATCGGCCACTGCGCACATGGCCCGAACCGCGTAGTCGACCTTGGCGGAGATATACACATCCAGGAGTCTGCCATGGGCGTAGGTCCCCAAGCCCTAGTCGTACCCCTCACCGTGGGCGATGGCCGGCTCGGTGTCCGCCTCGGGCGCTCCCTCACCTTGCCCGTCCCGGGTCTGCCACGGACGGGTCTGGACCAGCCAGACGCAGGCGGCGGCGAGGAGCACGGCACACAGAATCCATCCCAGCGTGGTGGTGCTGACCCCCACATACTTGAGACCCGATGCCAATATGACGAAGGTGATCACCGGCCGGATGTAGCGGTCCGGGGCCCTCGAGGACAGGAACGACCCGATCACCACGGCGGGGACGCTACCGATGACCAGGGAAGTGGTCACCGGTAGTTCCACATGACCGAAGACAAGGGCTCCGAGTGCGGCGGCGAGGGTCAGGGGGACGGCCTGGGTGAGATCGGTGCCCACCAGTTGTTTGGCACCCAGCATCGGGTAGAGAAACAGCAGGAAGACAATCATCAACGAGCCCGAGCCCACCGAGGTGATGCCCACGATGATTCCTCCGACCATTCCGATGATCACCGAGGGCACCGGCCGGATCGTGAGGTGATGGACCACGGCCTTTCCAACCTTGCCGGACCGGCGGTCGAGGGCGTATCGCAGGATCATGGCGACTGCCCCCAACAGCAATGCGGCCCCCAGGGCTGTCTGGATACTCTTCTCCGCCGAAGGGCTGTGGCCCATGAGGTGCAGGAGGTATGCCCCGAGGAAAGCCATTGGCACCGAGCCCAGCACCATCCAGCCCACCAGAGCGAGGTTCACTGTTCCGTTACGCAGATGCACAGCGGCACCGAAGGGCCGCATGAGCACCGCTGCCACCAGGTCGCTCGAGATAGCGGTAGAGGGCTTGATCCCGAAGAGCAGGATGAGCATGGGGGTCATCAGGGCCCCACCACCGGCCCCGGTCATCCCGACCAAAAACCCGACGATCGCGCTACCGAGGACAAGAAAGGGATCAATATGCACTGTTACCTCGGGCCGTGGTCACGTCAGACCTTGCATCTACTAAATCTAGTAATCAACCAGGGCAAGTAATATAAACACCCGGTGACCGGGGGTCAACCTTTGGCCGGGTGATCGACCAGGCGGTGGCGTTGGACCGGCCACTCGTCGGCCAACATCGAGAATGTGGCGGTATTCCGTACTGTGCCGTCGGCGGCCGGGCGTTCCGCGCGCAGTATCCCGTCCAACTTGCAACCCAGCCGCTCGATGGCTTGGCGGGAACGGGTGTTCCGTTCATCGGTCTCGAATCTCACCGCCCACACACCCCACGTTTCGAAAGCATGGGTCAGCATCAACAGTTTTGCCTCGGTATTGATCGGCGTCCGCTGTGCCGATGACGCCAGCCAGGTGGCACCGATGCTGACGGCGTCGGGTCGCCCGTGACGCTGGTTGGCTTTGGCCGGTCCGGTCGACCAGTCCCACGGGGCCATGTCGTAGAAGCGAGTGGCTCCCACGATGCGGCCGGTCTGGATGTCTCGGGTGACGAACGGATAGTGCTGGCCCAGGCCACGACCCTCGATTGCCCGCGTCACGTAGACGGCCATCGTTTTCGGCGTGGACGGCACGTGGGTGAATGCGAAAGTCGATCGGTCATCGGCGGCAGCCGCCATCAGTTCGCCGACGTGGTCCATCCCCATGGGCTCGAGATGGACGTAGCGGCCTGACAGCGAGAAGAGCTCGAGCATGTCCCATTATCGCCGACGGATCCCGTCGCCCCGCTGACAGCCGACGTGACACACATGATGGAAAGGTCTTACGAACGGGTTTGGCTCGGACCACAGACGGGGACCTCGGCACATCACTTCCATTCCACCTCGCGGCGAAAGCAACTCCTTCGCCGGGCAACATGGCACTCAGGTTGTCGGTGACGTCCCGAACGCAGTAACTGGAACCGATGCCAATTCGCCGGGAGGTGGAGCGATTGGACCACCGGGAGACTCTGGAGACCCAAAGTTCCCGTTACTCCGACACGGTCCAATCATGAAGTTGATCGAACTCCGACCCAGTCGCCCGGGCAGAACCCGGGTGGTGGGGTCGGGTGCCTAGTTGAGCAGCCTATTTGAGCAGCCGGGACAGCCGGCGATCGGCCAACCGTCGGCCCCCTGTCTGGCAGGTGGGGCAGTACTGCATTGACTTGGTGGCAAACGACACCTGGCGAATTGTGTCTCCGCAGACCGGGCACGCCTCCCCGGTCCGCCCGTGGACCTGCATGGACCGTTTCTTGTCCACTTTCAACTCGGCGGCACCGAGGCCTTCGGATCGGACCACCCCCTCTCGCAGTATGCCGACAAGGGCATGGTGCAGGCTGAGGATTTCGGCCTGGTCGAGCTTCGCCGCCAACTTGTACGGCGACAGGCCGGCGGCGTGAAGGGCCTCGTCGGAGTAGGCATTGCCTACCCCGGCGATCAGCGATTGGGTGGTGAGGGCTGTCTTGATGGTGGCCGACGTACCGCCGAGCAATCTGGCCAGTTCGGACGGAGTGAACGTCGAGCTCATCGGGTCGATCCCGAGGCCGGAGATACCGTCGACCTGATCGGGTGAGTCCACCACCCACAGGGCCAGGTGTTTTTCCGTGCCCATCTCGGTCATATCGAATCCGGACCCGTTGTCGAGCCCTACCCGTAGCGCCAGCGGCGACTTGGCCGGGCGGGCGATGGTGGCCGGCACCTTGTCATACCAACGAATCCATCCGGCGCGAGCCAGGTGGGCCACCAGCCACACACCGTCGAGATCGAAGCAGACGTACTTGCCCCGACGACTGCATCCCGCCGAGACCCGCCCGATCAGCTGATCGAGGGACGGGGACACTGTTTTCAGCGCTGAAAAGGACGCCAGCTCACATCGGCGTATCGGCTGACCGGCCATCCTCTCTGCCAGGAGAGTTGTAAGGGCTTCAACCTCGGGAAGCTCGGGCACAGGTCCATTGTGGACTCTGAGCGCCCGTAGTATCTGGTCCTCACCCGCGCCCGGCCAACCCGAGAGGGAGTCCCAGTTGTTCCGCCCGGTTCCCACCGACGCTGATTTCACCGCCATCGAGGCCGAAGAGCTGGCCCGATGGAAGAAGCACCGCGTCTTCGAACGCTCAGTGGAATTGCGGGAAGGGGCCGAGCCCTGGGTGTTCTACGAGGGCCCGCCGACCGCCAATGGGCGTCCCGGGCTCCATCACGTCTGGGCCCGGGCCTACAAGGACCTGTTCTGCCGTTACCGGACTATGCGCGGGTTTGCCGTTCCCCGGAAGGCCGGCTGGGACACGCACGGGCTTCCGGTCGAGGTCGAAGTGGAAAAACAGCTGGGCATCACGGCCAAACGCCAGATTGAAGAAGAGATCGGGATCGCCGAATTCACCCGGCTTTGCCGCCAGTCGGTCCGCAACTACGTCGATGAATGGAAGACCCTCACCGGGCGCATCGGGTATTGGCTCGACTTCGACGATGCCTACTGGACCTTCTCTTCCGACTATGTGGAGTCGGTGTGGTGGAACCTCAAGAACATCTGGGATCAGGGCCTGCTCTACGAGGACATCAAGGTGGTGCCCTACTGCCCGCGATGTGGGACCGCCCTCAGCAGTCACGAGCTGGGCCAACCCGATGTTTACCGGGACGTGGTGGACGAGTCGGCCTACGTGCGGTTCCCTCTGACCGACGATGGTGATGCCGCCGAGGCACTGCGCGGCTCGCTCGGACTGTCCACCCTCACCGGCCTGTCGCTGGTGGCATGGACCACCACCCCCTGGACGTTGCTCTCCAACACCGGCGCTGCGGTGGGACCCGATCTCGACTACGCGGTGGTGGGCGATTCGATCGTGGCGGCGAAATTGGTCGAGAAGGTATTCGGAGAAGGAGTGAGCGCCGACTGTCGGATCACCGGGCGAGACCTGGTCGGCCTCCGCTATGCGCGCCCATTCGATGATCTCGACGTACCGCCCGGAGATGACGGAGACGGGTGGCGAGTGGTGCCCGGGGATTTCGTCGAGGCGGACGAGGGAACCGGGATCGTCCATCTGGCCCCCGCTTTCGGCGAGATTGACAGGCAAGTAGGCCGTCAGGAGGGTCTGCCCACCATCAACCCGGTGGGCCCGGACGGCACCTTCACCTCAGAGGTGCCATGGCTCCGAGCCCAGCCGGTGCGGGCCACCAACCCTGCGGTGAACGACCGCCTCGAGGCTGCCGGACTCCTTGTCCGACGGGAGTCGTACCAGCACTCATACCCCCATTGCTGGCGCTGCGGCACTGCCCTCATCTACTGGGGAAAGCCCAGTTGGTATATCCGGACATCTGCCCGTAAGGCGGAGATGGTGGCCGAAAATCAGACCATCGGCTGGCATCCTGAGCACATCCGTGACGGACGGATGGGGGAGTGGTTGTCCAACAACGTGGACTGGGCCCTGTCGCGAGATCGCTTCTGGGGCACCCCACTCCCGATCTGGCGGTGTGACAACGGGCACGTCCGGTGTGTCGGTTCCCTGTCCGACCTGTCTCAGCTGGTCGGCCGGGATGTGAGAGACGTGGATCCTCACCGCCCGGCCATCGACGAGGTGGTCTTTTCGTGTCCCGACTGTGCCGGCGACACCGAGAGGCCTTCATCGGAGATGAGGAGGGTGGAGGCGGTGATCGATGCCTGGTTCGACTCGGGCTCGATGCCATCGGGTCAATGGGGCTATCCGGTGGCTCAAGGATCGGACCAGCACTTCGTCTACCCGGCCGACTTCATCTGCGAGGCCATCGATCAGACCCGCGGCTGGTTCTACTCGCTCTTGGCTGTCAACACGCTGGTGCGGGGCTCCACGCCGTACAAGAACGTGCTGTGCCTCGGTCTTCTCGTGGATACTGACGGACGGAAGATGTCCAAGTCTGTCGGCAACGTCATCGATCCCTGGGAGATCCTCGATACCCGGGGTGCCGACCCCCTCCGATGGTGGATGTTCTCGCAGGGCTCCCCGTGGACGCCGACGCGGGTGAGCTTCGAAGTGATCGATACCGCCATGAGGGACTCCCTGCTCACCCTGTGGAATACCTGGTCATTCTTCACTACTTATGCCTCCCTCAATGATTTCGACTCCGCCGATCCGGCTATTCCCCGGCCCCTGGACCGCTCGGTCCTCGATCGGTGGATGCTGTCGCGCCTCTATGCCACGGTGGCGGCGGTGACTGCCTCGCTGGATGGCTACGAGCCGTTCCCGGCCGCCAGCGCCATCGCCGAGCTGATCGACGACGTCTCCAACTGGTACGTGCGCCGTAGCCGCCGACGCTTTTGGCGGACCGATCCGGGTGCCGACCCGGCCGACTCGCTCGGGGCCCAGGCCACCCTCTACGAGACGTTGGTGACCGTGGCTCGTCTGCTCGCCCCGATGTGCCCGTTCTTGGCGGATCGAATGTGGTGTGACCTCACCCTGGCGTCCGAAGCGGATTCGGTCCACTTGGCCGACTGGCCCCAACAACAGCCTGACGCCGTCAATGACGGCCTCGAAGCCGGCATGGGCCTGGCCCGCCGGCTGTCATCCCTCGGCCGGGCGGCCCGGTCGGAGGCGGAGATGAAAGTGCGTCAGCCTCTGGCCCGAGCCCTGGTGTACTTGCCGCCCAACAGCCCGTCATTGCCGGCCGGGATCGTCGAGGACGAACTGAATGTCGATGTGGTGGAGTCCATCGGCGAGTTGGGTGATGTGCTGGCCTACGAGCTGGTACCCAACTTCAAACTGCTGGGCCCGCGTCTCGGATCGCGGGTGCAGCAACTGCGTGCGGCCATGGCCTCGGTGGATGGGGCCGCCGCCGCCGCGGATCTGGCCGATGGCCGGCCAGTGGTGGTGGCGATGGACGACGGCTCCGTGGAGTTGAGCGGAGACGAGGTGGAGTTGCGGGTTCGGGCCCAGTCGGGCTTCGCAGTGTCGCGGGACGGGGCCGAGGTGGTGGCGCTCGACCTCACGCTCAATGATGGTCTCCGCCGCCGGGGGTTGGCCCGCGAGGTGATCCGGCACGTTCAGGATCTGCGGAAGGACTCAGGCTTGGAGGTGTCGGATTGGATCCATCTCCATCTGGTCGGCCTCGACGACCTGGCTCCACTGTTCGACCTGATCGGCCGCGAGGTGCTGGCCCGCTCAGTGGTCACCACGCCACCGGACGACGTCGGAACGGGTGGCAGTGTTGGGGAAGGCACTCCTTTCGAGTTTGACGACGACGGCACGTTGCGGCAGGCCATGATCTGGATCATCAAGGCGTGACTACTCCCCGGGAAGCTTCGACCATGGGTGCGGTCCCCGGCCAGGCCGAGCAGTTCGTAGTGGCCATCGACCTCGGAACCGGGGGTCCGAAGGTGGCGGTGGTATCGACGACCGGCCGGATCGTGTCCCACGGTTTCGCTTCGGTCCCGCTGCATCTTCTCGACGGCGGCGGCGCCGAACAGGATCCGGCCGATTGGTGGTCGGCAATCTGTTCGGCCGCCCATGATGCACTGGCCGAGGCGGCACTACCTCCTGCCGAGTTCATAGGGGTGGGGTGTACGGCGCAATGGTCGGGCACCGTGGCCGTCGGAGCCGATGGAACGCCGTTGATGCGGGCGATCATCTGGATGGACTCCCGGGGCAACAAGGCGATCCGCGCCGCAGCCGCGGGTCGGGTGAATGTTCTCGGGTACGACCCCCGCAAGATTCTTCGATGGGTACGAGTCACCGGTGGCGCGCCCGGTCTCTCGGGCAAGGACCCGGCGGCGCACATTCTGTTCATCCGTGACGAGTTCCCCGAGGTCTACCGGGACACGACCACCTTCCTCGAGCCGGTCGACTACCTCAACCTCAAACTGACGGGTCGGACCTGTGCGTCGTTCGACTCGATCGCAGCCCACTGGGTCACCGATAACCGGAACATCGACCGGGTGACCTACGACCCTCGTTTGTTGTCCATTACCGGGCTTGATCGCGCCAAGTTGCCCGAACTGGTGGCGCCGGGGAGCATCATGGGATCGCTGATTGCCGAGGCGGCGGCCGACCTCGGCCTACCGGCTGGGTTGCCGGTAGCCGTGGGCACCGGGGATGTGCACTCGGCGGTCTTCGGCGCCGGATCGGTGACCGATTTTTCTGCTCACCTCTACGTCGGGACGTCGTCGTGGATCTCGGCCCACGTTCCCTTCAAGAAGACTTCCATCACCAACAACGTGGCCTCTATCCCGGCCGCCCTGGCCGGGAAATACATTATCGTGGACGAGCACGAGACGGCCGGTGCCTGCCTCACGTTTCTGCGGGACAACCTCGGCTTCGCCGACGACTTCGGAACCCTCAACGACATGGTGGACTCGGTGGAACCGGGGAGTGGGCGGGTGCTGTTCACGCCATGGCTCAACGGGGAGCGGACGCCGGTGGACGATCACACCATCCGAGGCGGTTTTCACAATCTTTCGCTGTTGACATCTCGGTCCCAGATGGTCCGGGCCGTGTACGAGGGCGTGGCCTTCAACTCGAAGTGGTTACTGCAGGCGGTAGAGCGATTCGCCGGATGCACCTTCGATTCGATGGCCTTCATCGGTGGCGGGGCGAATTCCGAACAGTGGTGTCAGATTCATGCGGATGTGCTGGGTCGGGAGATCCGCCAGATTGCCGATCCGGTATTGGCCAACGTGCGAGGATCTGCCCTGCTCACGTTGATGGCCCTGGGGAGGGTGACCGTCGATGAGATCCCGGGCATGGTGGAGGTGCGCCGAATCTTCACTCCTGATCCGGCGGTGGGCCCCATCTACGACCACCTGTACGCGGAGTTCGTCGCCCTCTACAAGCAGACGAAAGGGATTCACAAACGCCTGAACAGGTTCTGACTCACGTGACCGGCACATGGCACCTCCCGTAGCCACCGATGGTGGCCTGCGCACCGTATGGTCAGCGGGGACCGGTCGATTGCAGGAACTCGAGTCGATTGCCGAACGGGTCCGTGGCATAGAACCGGCGGAATCCGGGGAATTCGCTGTCCCAGGTCACGGGCTGACCCGCCGAGGTGATACGGCGGACGATCTCCTCGATGTCTTCGACCAGGATGGCGGGGTGACCCTTCTTGGCCGGCCGGAACCGGTCCTCAACGCCGAGATGTAGCTCGAGACCGCCGCTGATGAACCATGCCCCACCCCGAGCGGCCAGCACCGGGGGTTTGGGGATCTCTCTCATTCCGAGCACGTCGACGAAGAACTCGCGGGCAGCCGGCTCCCCGCCCACCGGCATGGCCAGCTGCATGTGATGAAGGCCTGCGTACATCACCCCAGCATGGCAGTGGTCAGCGGGCGAAACCAAGTCACGGACAGGCCGGGAAGCGACTCGACTCAGTGGCCGGTGAGCAGCGTCTGTTGTTGATCGAGGGCAACCGCACCCCGGGGCGCCCGAACTCCGGGCCACCGGCCCCGTACCCAATCGGGCAACCCTGGCCAGTTGGAATGTGTTCGGTGAGCCGGATGTCTGCCGCTCCCGGGGCTCGCGTGGACACTTGTCCGAGTCGATCAGCAGTCGGACACGGCCGCCATGGCTTGGCACATCGCCTTCCGCCGGACCTCGGTCGCCGGCCCGATGCGGCTCACCAGGTATGACTTTGCGATGGGTTGGATGCTGTCGAATGACGCAACGCACTCATCATGAAGCCCATCTTCGGGCCCGCGTGGAACCTCGGACGGGATGTTGCGGATCGTACGAGTAACCGGGGCCACCACGATGCGGGTGAGAACCGGGACTACCTGGGTTGGCGTCACGATCAGGACTGGTCGGCGCCTATCTTCCGCCTCCGCCCACCACAGTTCACCCTGTTCGGGGTTGGCTACCACTGTTCTTCAGAGATCATCGTGGCGGTGTCGGCCCCTGACCACAGTCCTTCGTCGCGCTGTGGCACCCGAAGATAACCGGTGACGATGGCTTGTCCGATCCGGCCCCGGCGGACCCGGTCGACCACAGGCTCGATACCGGCCCGGACGAGTTCCGACGGGTGGCCAATCCGGCCCCGGCGTGGCGTCATGCCAGGCATGTCAAAGGGCGGCCACCGTTGAAGGTGATCATGTCGCCGACGGCGGCGGCGAGGTCGACAGGCGTCCCCGGCTCCGCCCCGTTGAGTTCGGCGTAGGCCCGGTGCAAGTTGCCGACGATCCTTTCTGGGTCGAGGAGCTCGGCAAATGGACCGAGATCGGCGGCCTGGGCGGCGCCAAGAGGGGAAAGGCCGGCGGCAAGGCCTTCCTCTGCTGTGGTGAGGACGAACTGCAAGTAGGCGAGGACTTCGTCGATCATGGCAGGGCCACCGATCGGTCCATGGCCTGGCACGATGGTGCGCGCTTCCAGGGGCTTCAGCACGGTTTGGAGAACCTCGATGGCTCCGGTGGCCGACCCCATCAGTACGAACGGGGTGCAACCATTGAACAGCAGGTCCCCCGAGAACAGAACTGAGCGGTCAGGGATCCAGACGATGGAGTCGTTGTTGGTGTGGGCCGGCGAACCTACGTGGCGGAGTTCGCAGCGCAAGTCGTCGACCCACACAACCACCTCGTCGCGATAGGTGAGGAATGGAGGAGCCAGTTCCAAGGCACCCCACTCTACGTCGGTCCAGACACCCAGGTTGGAAGGAAGACCGGTAGCCATCATCTCTCGGCGACACCACTCGTGGGCCACGATTGTCGCTCCGTCGAACAGGTAATTGCCGTGGGTATGGTCTCCGTGATGGTGGGTATTGAGCAACGTCCGGACCGGCTGATCGCTGGTTCGGACGATGGCGTCCAAGTAGGCTCGAGTGCGCCGCTCAGTCGAGCAGGAGTCCACGCTGACGACCCCGTGCCTGCCGACGATGAATCCGGTGTTGTTGATGTACCAACTCCCGTCGGGCTGGATGTAGGCGTAGACCCCCTTGCTCACCTCCTCGACTCTCGGAGGGTCGAGGGCCGGGTTATCCACGCTGGACGTACTCATGACCCTTCACAACGTAGTGGTGGATGGAATCGACGCCCAAACTGTAAAGTCACTATTCCAGCGGAACGAAGGTTGCCAACCATGCAGATCGCCATTGGATTGTTTCCGGGCTTCACCGCACTCGACGCCATCGGTCCCTATCAGGTATTCACCCAACTGCCCGACGCCCAGGTCGTCCTCTGTGCGGCGAAAGCAGGCGAGGTCGCCGATGACAACGGCTTGCTCCGTTTGGCCGTGTCCCATACGTTCGATGAGGTCGACTCGCCCGACATCATCGTGGTGCCCGGCGGTTTCATCACCCGCAAGCTTGCTCGGGACGGCGACGCAATCGTCGACTGGGTGGCCGCGGTGCATCCACACACCACCTTCACCACGTCGGTGTGCACCGGCGCGTTGCTGCTGGGCGCCGCCGGCCTGCTCGACGGTCTCGATGCCACCACCCACTGGTTCGCGTTTGACGAGTTGGCCAAGTATGGAGCCACGCCAACCGAACAGCGGGTCGTGCACCGGGGGAGGGTGTGGACGGCGGCTGGCGTCTCCGCCGGCATCGACCTGGCACTGTCCGTGGTGGCCGAAACCCACGGAGCCGACATCGCCCAGGCCATTCAACTCGGAATCGAATACGACCCTCAGCCGCCCTTCGACGCCGGTGCTCCCTCCAAGGCGCCACCCGACATTTTGGAGTTTGTCCGTTCCGTTTCCGCGACAAAAGAAGCAGAGGCACTCGGATCGTCCGTGTGAACTGATGATTTGCCTGGTGATTCGGATCCGACCGCCACAGTGAACGATCCAGGTTGACGTGGTCTGATCGAGCTACCGGTTCTCAGTCCGCTTTGGGAGATGTCCGCTTGGGGAGGAATCGGTTGGCGGCGCTCACCACCGCGCCGAGTGAGGCGTCGAGGATGCTCGAGTCCATGCCTACGCCCCACCAGGTCGAGCCATCAGGGCCCTCTGCCTCCACGTAGGCCACGGCTGATGCCTCGCTTCCCGAAGTGAGTGCGTGCTCCCGATAGTCCCTCACTTCGAACTCGATGCCCAACTCCTTGCGGAGGCCACTGACCAGGGCATCGATCGGTCCGTTTCCCTCGCCGAGCACCGTATGAGGGCGGCCGTCGACCAGCAGTTGCGCGGTGACAGTTGTTCGTTTTCCTCCGGTGGAGACTTCGCTCCCGATCAGTCGAACGCCGGCGTCATCGGGAAGATAGGTTCGGGAGAAGACGTCCCACATTTCGCCAGGTTGGATCACGGTGCCGCTGGATTCGGTGACCGCCTGCACCTCCTTGGAGAATTCGACCTGTAGGTTGCGGGGCAGATCGAGACCGTGCTCGGCGTCCATGACGTAGGCGACCCCTCCCTTGCCCGACTGGCTGTTTACCTGAATGATCGCCTCGTAGGTTCGTCCGGTGTGTTTCGGGTCGATGGGCAGGTACGGGACCTCCCATTGTTCGTAGGCGGCGCCGATGGCGGCGAACCCCTTCTTGATGGCGTCTTGATGGGATCCCGAGAACGCCGTGTAGACCAGGTCCCCGGCGTAAGGGTGCCGAGGGTGAACGGGCATACGGGTGGCGTACTCGGCAACCCGTCGCACCTTCTCGATGTCACCGAAGTCGAGGGCCGGATCGATGCCCTGGGAAAAGAGATTCATGGCCAGGGTGACCACATCGACGTTTCCGGTGCGCTCACCGTTTCCGAAAAGCGTGCCCTCCACCCGGTCGGCGCCGGCCAGGACCGCCAACTCCGCGGCGGCAACCGCGGTGCCCCGGTCGTTGTGGGGATGCACACTGAGGATCACGGAGTCGCGGTCTTTGATGGTGCGGCTGAACCACTCGATGACGTCGGCGTAGACATTGGGTGTGTACATCTCCACGGTGGCCGGAAGGTTGAGAATGATCGGGCGCTCCGGGGTCGGCTCGATCACATCCATCACCGCTTCGCAGATCTCGATGGAGAACTCGGGCTCGGTTCCGGTGAAGCTCTCCGGTGAGTACTCGTAACGGATCTCGGTCCCCGGGACCGTCGATTCGAACTTCCGGCAAAGTCGGGCAGCATTGACGGCGATGTCGATGATCCCGGCACGGTCGAGGCCGAAGACCACCCTCCGTTGCAACTCCGATGTGGAGTTGTAGAAGTGGACGATGGCCCGGGGTGCGCCGTTCAACGACTCGAAGGTCCGTTCAATCAGTTCATCGCGGCATTGGACGAGTACTTGGATGTGTACGTCGTCTGGGATCAGGCCTTCATCGATGATCTGGCGCTGGAAGTCGTAGTCGGTATGGGAAGCGGAGGGGAATCCCACCTCGATCTCCTTGAATCCGATGCCGACCAATGCATTGAAAAGCTTCAACTTCCGCTCGGAGTTCATCGGATCGACCAACGCCTGATTTCCGTCACGCAGATCGACGCTGGCCCATCGCGGAGCCTTGGTGAACTGGCCATCGGGCCAGGTGCGATCGGTCAACTGCAGGGGAAGGTGAGGCCGGTACAGACCGAACGGCATGGGGGACACGTCGCAAGGAAGCTCGAGACGATGCCCGGCATGGTCGATGGTCCCGGTGGATTGCGTCTCTGGCTGATCAGTACTCATCGTTGCTCCCTTGCGTCTTCCTGTGCTCCGTGACCCGGTATTTCCGAAATCCGTGGTTGGTGGTGCGCTGCCTGCGATGACCCATCAAAAAACCCCCTGGCCATTTCGGCTCAGGAGGTTGCGGGCGAACGCGATGGGGCGCTCGCCGTTACGTAAGAAGGAGGTCCGAGGTCGGTGATCGGTACATGATGCTGTCCATGGTGCCAGGACGGATCGGTTTCGTCAAGGCGTCTTCCGGTGTCGGCCCGTCGGCCAGGAGCTCGAGTTCCCTCAGATGCGTTCGAAATTCCGGGCCAACTCCCAGTCGGTGACCACTCTGTTGGCCTTCGCCCACTCTTGGCGTGCGGTATTGAGGAGGTGGTGATGAACCGTGGGGCCAAAGGCTTCCTCGGCCACCTCGCTGTCGGCCAATCCATCGATGGCTTCGGCCAGGGTCGAAGGGAGGCGGGGTACCTCGGCGGAACTGTAGGCATTCCCTTCGAATGCCGGCTCCAACTCGAGCTCATGTTCGATGCCCCACAATCCCCCGGCGATAGATGCAGCCAGCGCGAAGTATGGATTGACGTCGGCACCCGGCACCCGGCACTCGATCCTCCTCCCACTCCCGGCGCCGACCGCCCGGAACCCGCAGGTGCGATTGTCCTCTCCCCAAACGATGGCGGTTGGTGCCCACGATCCGGGGACGTACCGTCGGTAGGAGTTGACATAAGGAGCGAAGCACCACGCCAACTGGGCGGCACTGTAGAGCTGCCCAGCGAGGAACTGTTGTCCGATTACGGAGAATCCCGACAGGGATGCGCCGCCGCCTGTCGGTGCCATCAGCGGGGCTCCTGAAGACGCATCCCACAGGCTGGTGTGGATGTGGCACGACGAACCGGCCTGTTCCATGGACCACTTGGCCATGAAAGTTGCAGCCCTGCCGTGCTGGGTGGCGATCTCCTTGACGCCATGCTTGAACACGAGGTGGCGATCGGCGACTTCGAGGGCGCCGCCGTAGGTGATATTGATCTCGTGCTGACCGGTGCCGGCCTCCCCCTTGGAAGACTCGACGGGGATGCCGGCACCGAGCATCTGGTTGCGGATCTCGCCGATGATGTACTCGACGCGGGACGTCTGCAGAAGTTGGTAGTCCTCGATGGTGTCGGCGTGAGGTGTGATTCCGAGCCAGTGCTTGGCGGCTGCCTCGGCGAATGTATCGAGGAAAAGATAGAACTCGAGTTCGGTGGCGCACTTGATTTCGAGCCCGTGTTCCGCGGCTCGCTCGAGTTGTCGTTGCAGCATGCGACGCGGGGACACGTCAACCGGCTCACCCTCCATGGTGAATAGATCACAGAGCACCAGAGCGTTCCCCGAAAGCCAGGGGATCGGCCGGACGGTCTTCGGGTCGATCACCGCGTGGAGGTCGCCATATCCGCTGTCCCAGTTGGTGAACTGGTAACCGGGGAGGGGTTCCATGTCGACGTCGACAGCCAATAGGTAGTCACAGACCTCGATCCCATGGTCGATGACGTGATCGAGGAAGAACGAACCCGTGACCCGCTTCCCGACCGGACGACCCTGCAAATCGGGGAAGGCCACCAGCACCGTGTGGATGTCGCCCGATTGAATCTGGCGGGGAAGGGTTTCGAGGGTGAGCACCCCAGAACTCTGACCCAGGCTGAACCGCTCGTCCAACGCTTGCCCGCTGAGGCGCCCCTGGCGACCTCGGACGCTGACCCGGAGCCACCTCGAAACGGCAGCCTAGCGTCATGATGATGCAAGGCTGCATCATGATGCTAAACTGTATCAATGAGGACAACTGTGAACATTGACGAGCACCTCCTCGCCGAAGCCAAGGCGATGGCGGCTCGTGGGCACCGTTCTCTCGGTGACATCATCGACGACGCATTGCGAAGTCTCTTCGTCGAACGCACCGAGCACACCCCTCTGACCCAAAGAGTGGTGTTGCCGGTCGGCGGCGGATCCGGTCTGCAGCCCGGCATCGATCTCGAGGACAAGGAGTCGTTGGCCGAGGCACTCGGCGACAACCTCCCGTTCCATGCTGCTGGCTGACGTCAATGTCTTTGTCTCTGTCCAACGTTGCGAGAGTGATCGGCACGATGCGTATCGCCGGTGGCTCGAGGAACGCCTGGGTGGTCCCGAACCGTTTGGGGTGAGCGAACTCGTGCTCAGCTCCTTTGTTCGCATCGTCACCAATCACCGCGTCTATAAGGTTCCCACCACGCTCAATGAGGCGATTGAGTTCTGTGAGGCGGTGCTGGCGGCGCCGGCCGCCCTGCCTGTCCGTTCGGGACCGCGACATTGGGCACTGTTCTCCGAACTCTGTCGAGCTGCCGGGGCCCGGGGCAACTTGGTGCCGGATGCATACCTGGCGGCTTTGGCGATCGAGCATGGTGCCACGCTCGTTACCTCCGACAGGGGATTTCTGAGGTATCCGGGGCTCCGGGTGATCGATCCGCTGGACGGATGAAGGTCTACAGGTCTTGGGCTACTCCGGCGTCACATAGGCGGCGGTGATGCCACCATCGACCACAAGTGCGGATCCGGTGATGAACGAGGCATCATCGGAGGACAGAAAGAGAGCGGCCTTGGCGATCTCCTCGGGTCGACCGAAACGACCTATCGGGATGTGGACCAGACGGCGTTGGCGTCGCTCGGGATCGGCGAGAAGCCCAGCGAGGAGCTGGGTCTCGATTGGGCCCGGACAGAGCGAGTTGGCCCTGATTCCCTTGCGGGCGTATTCCACCGCCAACTCCCGTGTCATGGCCAGCACGCCACCCTTCGACGCGGTGTAGGCGATCTGGGCGGTGGCCGCACCCATGAGGGCGACGAAGGAGGCGACATTCACGATGGAGCCACCTCCGGAGTCGAGCATGGCGGGCACCGCGGCCCGGCAACCGAGCCACACCCCCTTCAGGTTGACCTCCATCACTCTCTGCCATGTTTCGGGAGGGGTGTCGAGGATGCCACCGTCGTCATCGGGGAAGATCCCGGCGTTATTGAACAACACGTGGAGGCCGCCGTAGGTATCGACGGCCGTCTGCACCATGGCGTCCACCTGTGCCTCATCGGACACGTCGACGGTGACCGCGGTGGCGGCACCACCGACGGCGACGATTTCCGTCGTCACCGACTCGGCGTCGGCCACCACCACGTCGGCCACCACCACCTTGGCTCCCTCGGCGGCAAAGAGAATCGCCGTTACCCGGCCGATGCCGCTCCCGGCTCCGGTGATCACTGCCACTTTGCCGTCGAGCCGACCCATCGATTTCTCCGTCGCCTTCAGGGAATGTGTTCGGCCCGCACCCTACTGGGACATCGCCCGGAGTGGGATACTGGTTCATGCCGTCGACGAGGCCGGCTCCTCTCATCGGAGTCACCATGTACCGCCGGGTCGCCTGGTGGGGGGCATCGGAGCGCGATGCGGCCCATATCCCCGGTGCCTCTCTAGACCTGGTGGCGGTGGCGGTGGCGGCCGGCGGACAGCCCGTCCTCATGCCTCCGTTCGATGTGGGCAGCCAGGGGTTCACGGCTGGCATCGAGGCCTTCGTCGGGGCGATAGACGGCCTGATGCTCGTCGGTGGAGGAGATGTCAATGCCGAACGGCATGGGCAACCACTCGATCAGCGCGCCGGCCACGCCCCGGGGCATTGGGGCCAATGTTGATCACCACCGAGCCCGGTTCAATTGTGCACCGAGTGCTCGGCGAACGGACCGACGTTCTCTGTTCCCACCACCAGGCCATCGGGTCGCTTGGAGCTGACTTGTCGGTCACTGCACGGAATGACGACGGCGTCATCGAAGCGATCGAGCTCCCCGGACATAGATTCGTGGTCGGAGTGCAGTGGCACCCCGAAGAGTCCGGCGACGGCCGGCTCATTGAGGGATTGATCGAATCCACACGGAGTGGGGAGCCGGCATGAGTGACGAATTGTCCGTGGTCAACCCGGCCACTGAGGCAGCGATTGCAACGATTCCGATGGCCAGCATCGACGAGACGGACGCTGCCGTGGCCCGAGCCAAAGCCGCCGGTCCCGCCTGGCGGGCGGTCACCCCGACCGACCGTGCCCGCCTGCTGCGCCGATTTGCCGGCCACGTAGAGGATCACGCCGAGGAGCTGGCACAACTCGAGACGGCCAACGTAGGAAAGCCGATTGCCGATAGCCGGGATGAGGTCGGCATGGTCGCCGAAGTGCTCCACTTCTACGCCGGTGCGGTGGACAAGCACCGGGGCGCGACTGTTCCCGTGGCGGGTGGCGTGGATCTGACCTTTCACGAGCCTTTGGGGGTGGTTGGTGCCATCGTCCCCTGGAACTTTCCCATCGCCATTACGTCCTGGAAGGTCGGCCCCGCCCTTGCTACCGGCAACACCATCGTGGTGAAGCCGGCCGAGCTGACCCCGTTGTCTGCCCTGCGGCTGGCTGAGTTGGCTCTCGATGCCGGCATCCCCGAAGGAGCGTTCGAGGTGGTGGTGGGTACCGGTCCCACCGTCGGGGCGCGCCTGTCCGAACATCCCGATGTGGCCAAAGTGGCGTTCACCGGATCCACCGCCGTCGGTCGGGAGGTCATGCGTCGGGCGGCAGGGACCATCAAGCGGGTGACTCTCGAGTTGGGGGGTAAGTCCGCCAACATCGTGTTTGCCGACGCCGACCTCGAACGGGCCGCAGCCGCGGCTCCGGGGAGCGCCTTCGGCAATGCCGGCCAGGACTGTTGTGCCCGGAGTCGCATTCTGGTGGAGCGGTCGGTGTTCGACCGATTCGTCGCTCTCTTCGTCGACGCAGTGGATGCTTGGCGGGTCGGCGACCCCACTCATCCCGACACCCAGATGGGGCCGTTGGCATCGGCCCGGCATCGCCTGGTGGTTACTGGGTTCCTGGCGCCCGGTATGGGAGACCCTGGCGGAGGGGTGGTCGAAGCCTTGGCGACGGGAAGTGTTCCCGATGGTCCCGGATTCTGGTTTCCACCCACGGTGGTTGCACCGGCGGAATCGGATTGGCGCCTGGCTCGTGAAGAGATCTTCGGACCGGTAGTAGCGGTGATCCCTTTTGAAGACGAGGCCGATGCGGTTCGGCTGGCCAACGACACTCCCTATGGATTGGCCGGATCCATCTGGACCGGTGACGGGGCCAAGGCCCTGCGGATGGCCCGCGCCGTCGACGTCGGGAACCTCTCTGTGAACTCCAACGGTTCGGTTCGGGTGCAGACAGGCTTTGGCGGCATGAAGCAGTCAGGAATCGGCCGGGAGTTGGGTCTGGAGGCTTTGGATGCCTACAGCGACGTCAAGAATGTCTTCATTGCCACCTCTTGATCTGTCTGATCGACAGGGCCGGTGCAGCCAGGACCGGTGCAGTCAGGGCCGGGCAATGCCGGATGTTGCGCCCTCCCCTCCCACCCCGCCTTCGACCACGTTCTCGAAACGGGACATCTCTTGGGTCGTGTCGTCCTCCAGCCAATTGCCCAGGAGTAGGTCGAAGAACCATCGCTACGGACGTTTGAACATCATTGTCGCCACGATCAGCGATGACCGAACCCGGGATGGGATAGAACGTCGGTTTGGAAGAGGGCCCGGCAAACGGCAATGACCTCGGACGCACAATCACCTCATGCGAAAGGGCAACGGATGCAACTCGGTGGTCCTCGCCTTTGGTGGACCATGCATGGGTCGGGATCCCGTCCTACCGAAAGGATGGAATGAGCCGAGCCATGACCAGCTTCGTTTCAAATCCGATTTCCCGAGGGTTCTCGGGCAACACCAACGGCGCCCAATGAATGATCCGGAGAATGTCAGAGGGACCGGTTCCGGACTGGTTGCGGTCGTAACCGGCGCCAGTCGCGGACTGGGCGCCGGATTGGCGAAAGCGTTCGCGGACACCGGCCTTCGGCTCGGCCTCTGTGCCCGTACGGTGCCGGCCGCGCCCGATGGAGCTGACGCAGTGACCGCCTCGGTGGACGTGACTGACGCCCGGGCTCTTGATCGGTTCGCTGATGAGGTGGTCGAACGGTTCGGTCGGGTCGATCTGTGGGTGAACAACGCCGGCGTGCTCGGCCCGATCGGCCCCCTGGTTGACGCAGATCCCGGGGCTCTCCGTCGTCACATCGACATCAACGTCACCGGCGTGCTCCTCGGTTGCCGAGCTTTTGCCCGGGTTGTCCGTGCTCAATCAGGAGGAGGAGTTCTTGTCAATATCTCCTCGGGGGCGGCCACGAAGATCTATGAAGGCTGGGCCGCCTACTGCGCCTCGAAAGCGGCGGTCGACATGATGACCGCGGTCGTTGCCACCGAGGAGCGCACACATGGCCTACGGGCTTATGCACTCGCTCCGGGTGTGGTGGACACCGATATGCAGGCACAGATCCGAGCAACCCCAGCCGCCTCGTTTCCGTCGGTGGCCCGATTCATCAAACTGGACGAAGAACAAGCCTTCAACTCACCCGGCCGGGTTGCGAGTTTCATCCTCGACCTCGTCGAGGGCAGGCGTGAGGTCAGCGACGGAGTGCGGATCCGAGTTCCGGATCAGCCGCATCACGGCTGATCCGGACCCTCACATTACGTCAGTAGGGAAAGCCACCCGAGCCACCCGAGCCGCCCGAGCCGCCCGAGCTACCAGTGCTCGATGAACCGAGGCTGCTCTGGCTGCCGTCGCCACCTGAGCGCAATCCCGAGACAAGTGAGGTGAGCTCACCGGAGGGGATGGCGAACCCGATGTTCTGTGCCGATGATCCGTTGCTCGAACCGGCGGCCGCAGTGTTCATACCGATGACCTGACCCGACGAGTTCAGCAGTGCCCCCCCGGAGTTGCCCGGATTGATGGCGGCGTCGGTCTGCAGCATGCCGGCGAGCGTCTCGGTGGAACTCCCAGTGCTGTCGCCGGCTGTGATCTGACGGTTGAGCGCGGAGATGATCCCTGACGTGACCGAGGCACTATCACCAAGGGCCAGTGCGTTCCCGATAGCCACAACCGAGTCTCCGACCTGGACCTGGCTCGAGTTGCCGAAGGTCACCGCCGGTAATCCGCTTTGGTTGGTGATCTGCAGGAGGGCCACGTCTTTGTCGGGGTCGGTTCCAACCAGTGTGGCCGGAAGCTGCTTCGTCGAACCGTTGAGCGCCATGGTGATGGTGGTGGCACCGTCGATGACGTGGTTGTTGGTCAGCACCTCTCCGGTCGACGTGATGATCATGCCGGTTCCCTCGTCTTCCGATTGGCTGCCATCGGTGGCGGTGATGGCCACGATGGACGGCGACACCGACTTCACGATCTGAGAGACGCCCGACGAAGTCGTGCTCCCGGCAACTTTGATGGCAGGTGCAGCTGTAGTTACGGCCGCCGGGGAAGACGTCGAGTGGACATTGGCTACTTCCACTGCTCCGGCACCGGCAACCCCGCCGACCAGGATGGCGACCGCGGTGATTGCAGCAACGCCTCTCCGGCGTTTGTTGGCCTTCGGCGCGGCCTCGGGGCTCGGCCAGGGGGCAGGGGCAGCAGGCGCGCCGGCGGAGGGGGGCCATCCTCCGGGCGGTGACCATCCTCCACCGTTGACAGGCGGTGCTCCGACAGGAGGCACCTCGGAGATGGCTCCACCGGGAAGTTGATTCGGGTCGTAGGTCATGCGGCAAGTCTCTGCCCGACACCTAAGGAAACAGTCTGGAAGACATATGAGTCACAGAAGAATCCTCGAAATTGAGCCCTGCATTCGACGGGACGGTCCGGGAAGGTAACGTCGCAGGTATGTCAGATCGTTCGCGCAAGATTGTGAAACCAGCGGCTGCTGTCGGGGTGCTCGCCACCATAGCGAGCGTGTGGTGGTTTGCCCTCAGGCCTCGGCGGAAGATCAAACTCGACAAGTAAGGCTCCGGCGGGGCCGACGTCGCGCCCAGGAAAACCGAAGGTCAACTCATCATGGCGGGTATGGCTTCCCCGATCGGCACCCGGACAACGGCGTGAGCCATGGGATCGAACTCTGTCTCCTCGGCGTTGACAATCACGATGGCGGCACCGTGATGATGGGCAATGGGGACGAGACTGGCGGCCGGAAACACCGCCAGGGAGGACCCGATGGCCAGCAGCAGATCGCATTCGGAAGCCGCTCGGGTGGCTCTCCGCAGGTCCCCGGCCACAAGGTCCTGGCCGAAGCTGATGGTGGCGGACTTGAGGATTCCTCCGCAACGATGACAGGGCGGGTCCTCTTCACCGGCACGCACCCGGTCGAGCGTTGCCTCCATGGGGGAACGATGGTCGCACGTCATGCACATCACCTGGTGCATAGTGCCGTGGATTTCGACGATAAGAGACGGATCGGTTCCGGCGGCTTGATGGAGCCCGTCGATATTCTGGGTTACCAGGGTGTGGAGCTTTCCGGAAGCAGCCAGCGCGGCGAGGGCGATATGGGCAGCGTTGGGACGGGCGGCCCATGCTGGTGAGTTGAGTCGACTGCGCCACGCTCGCCTGCGGAGGTCTGTGTCGGCCAAATAGCTGGCCAATGTGGCCACCTTTTCCGCTTCGGGGTTCTTCGTCCACACTCCGTTCGGGCCCCGGAAGTCGGGGATACCGGAGTCGGTGGAGATTCCGGCACCGGTCAGCACTACCACCGAGCCGGCCTCGGCCAGCAAACTCCGGGCGACGCCGAGACCGGTGACACCACCGGGGTCGCGGCCGGGTTCCACTGAACTCATCGGATCAGCTTGGCACGACGCCCGACTCAATCCTCGCCGCCGGTTCCCGGCCGGCAGCGGCCGACGCCCGGTAGCCTCGACCGATGGCCCTGGCCTCTCTTCGCCCTCTGCGATCACGCAACTTCGCCCTTTTGTGGTCCTCGGCGCTCGTATCCAACGTCGGGACCTGGATGCAGACTGTCGCCCTCGGGGTGCTGGTCTACGCCCGAAGTGGTCACCAAGCCGGTTGGACCGGCCTGGTAGCCGCGGCTGCTTTCATCCCGATGGGCCTGCTCGCCCCGGTGGGCGGGGCACTGGCTGACCGGTTCGACCGTCGCCGGTGGTTGATCGTGACCACCTTGGGCGAGATGGCTTTCGCCACGGTGCTCACGGTGTTGGTGGCCACCGGGCACGATCAACCGGGGATAGTGGTCATCGTGGCCTTCTTCGGTGGGGCAGCCGGGGCCGTCGGGTTTCCGGCCTACCAGGCGATGCTTCCGGATCTGGTACCCAAAGAAGACCTCCTCGGCGCTATTTCGCTGTCATCGGCCCAGTTCAACCTGGGACGGGTGGTGGGGCCGGCGGTGGCGGGCCTCACCCTCATCCATCACGACTACACCCTGACATTCGCCGTCAATGCTGCATCGTTTGCCGCGGTGGTGATGGCCCTGAGCCTGATCCGTCTGCCCAAGCCGGCACCAGTCGCCGGGGATCAAGGAATGTACCGCCGGATCGCCGAGGGCGCCCGTACGGCCATGAGCGAGCCAGGATGCCGCAGCGCCATCATCCTCATCTCGGTCGTGGCCCTCCTGGCTTCGCCATTCATCGCCCTGGTGCCGGTGATGTCGGCGGCCCTCGGCCATGGATCGGGGGGAACTGCGCTATTGGTAACCGCCCAGGGCGTCGGTGCCGTGATCGGAGCCCTGGTACTGCCTACCCTGGCCGAGCAGTTGGGTCGTCGGAGGTTGGTGCGAGGAGCGTTGTTCTTGTTGCCGCTCCTGCTCATCAACTACGGGTTGTCGCCGACTTTGTGGTGGTCGCTGGTGACGTTCGTGCTGGTGGGTGCCGGCTACATCGCGGTGCTGGCCGGGTTGAATACGGTGGTCCAACTGCGTGCCCCGACCGCTTCAAGGGGTCGGGTGATCGGGTTCTACATGATGGCCTTGGGCATCATCTATCCGATCGGCGCCGTGCTCCAGGGGTTGATCGCCGACAGAACCGGGATTCGGCCGGTCACCGTCGGAGGAGCGATGATCCTTCTGGTCGTCCTCGGCCTGTTGGCGACCTTCCGGCCCCATCTGCTGAGTGCACTCGACGACGCCCAGGAGATCGTCCCGACCGTGGAGCTTCCATGATCGGTGAATCGAAGATGGCATCGACCGGCCTGACCACTGTGGAGGTTCTGACGCCCGCCGACGCCGAAGCCGCGCAGGGTCGGGCGGCCGGCTATCTGGCTGCGGCCGGTCTCCGCGTCGGCGACCGGGTCGTCTTCTGTCTCCCGTCCTCATCGGCACTGCTGTGCGCGGTGCTGGGGTCGCTACGGACGGGAGTGATTCCCGTACTGCTCAATGCCACCCTCCTCGACGATGAACGGGACCAGCTGATCGCCGACGCCAAACCCAAATTGGTGGTGACTGACATCGCCGCACTGGAGGCACTCGACACGGGAACCCCCGTTGGGTTGGCTCGCTATCCGCGAGGCCGACCCATGCACTACACATCGGGTACCACCGGCAGTTCCAAAGGCGTGTGGTCGGGAGTGTGGGACGAGTCCACCGCCGCCGATGCCTTCGCCGACGAGGCCGACCTGTGGTCATTCGGGCCCGATGACGTCCACTTGGTGTGCTCACCGATGTATCACTCGGTGTCGGTCAGGTTCGCGGCCGGGACGCTGCTGCGGGGAGGGACCTGCGTCATCCTCGGACGGTTTGAGGCCACTGCCGCACTCGCCGCCCTGACGGGCAGCGCGGGTGTGATCCCCACCACCACCTTCATGGCGCCCTCGGCCCTGGCCCGACTCTTGGCCCTCGGCGCCGATCTCCCGAAACGGTTCGACGCCCTGCGCCTGCTGGTCCACGCCGGATCCGCATGCCCGCCGACGTTGAAGCGTGCCGCCCTCGAGCGGGTCGATAACGGAGTGCTGTGGGAGTTCTACGGATCCACCGAGGGGCAGTTCACCTCGTGTTCGCCCGATGAGTGGGCAGTCCACCCCGGCAGCGTGGGTAGGGCGCGTCCGGGGCGAACCATCACCGTCGATGACGACGGCACCGTGTGGTGCCGGCCTCCCGACTTTGCCCGCTTCGAATATTGGGGAGACAAGGACAAGACCGCTTCGGCGTGGCGGGACGGTGCGTTCACGGTCAGGGACCTTGGACGCCTCGACTCCGATGGCTATCTCTATCTCGACGGTCGACGAGACGATCTGATCATCAGCGGTGGAGTCAACGTCTATCCGGCCGAGGTGGAGAATGTCCTGTGCGAGGTGGCTGGGGTGGCTGCCTTGGCGGTGTTCGGTCTTCCCGACGAGACCTGGGGGCAGCGCGTGTGCGCGGCAGTGGTTCCCGATGCCACCGTTGAGAGTACCGAGCCCGAGAGGTTGATCGGCGCTCTCGAGGCTCACGCCACCGCCAGGATGGCCGGGTACAGGCGGCCGAAGCAATACTTCATCGTCGAGGAACTGCCTACCACCGCTACCGGGAAAGTGCAGCGACGACAGGTTGCCGCCCAGGTCGGCATCCCGCCGGCGCGCCGATGAGGGAGAATCGCTCCATGAGTCCCACCGACGCAGGACCACCACTGGCCTCGATCAACCCCGCCACCGGCGAACTCCTTCAGTCCTTCGAACCCTTCGATGCCGACGAAGTGGAGGCCCGTCTGGCCATTGCGGCCCGGGCAGCATCCGAGTGGGCCACCAGCAGCTTCGTGGAGCGGGCTCGGTTGCTGATCACCGTGGCCGAACTCCTCGAAGGTGAGCTCCCCGATATCGCCCATGTGGTGACGACCGAGATGGGAAAGCCGTTCGCTCAGGCCAAGGGCGAGGCAGCCAAATGCGCCAGTGCCTTCCGGTGGTTCGCTGAGCATGGCGAGAGTTTTCTCACCGATGAGGAGGTGCCGGTCGATGCCTCCCTGGGACTGGTGACCTATCAGCCACTCGGACCGGTGCTCGCCATCATGCCGTGGAACTTTCCTCTGTGGCAGGTGGTGAGGTTTGCCGCCCCAGCCGTCATGGCCGGCAATGTCGGGTTGTTGAAGCACGCTCCAAATGTGTGTCGGACCGCTCTGCTGATCGAGGATCTGTTTCGCCGGGCCGGAGCGCTACCCGGCATCTTCCAGACCCTGTTGATCGGGACTGATCAGGTGCCGGGGATCATCGCTGACGCCCGAGTCAAGGCTGTCACCTTGACCGGCAGCGTCGGTGCCGGCCGGGCGGTGGCCGCTCAGGCCGGAGCGGCCATCAAAAAGGTCGTCCTCGAACTCGGGGGCAGCGACCCGTTCATCGTGCTCCCGTCGGCCGATATCGATCGTGCCGTCCCGGTGGGAGTGCAGGCCCGTATGCAGAACACCGGCCAATCGTGTATCGCCGCCAAACGCTTCATCGTGCACGACGAGGTGGCCGACGCCTTCATCGACGCCTTTGTCGCCGGGGTGGCGGCCCTGTCGGTGGGGGACCCCTTCGATCCGGCCACCGAGGTCGGGCCCCTGGTGACGTCAGCCGCCCGGGACAACATCGAAGCCCTGGTGGAGGACGCTCGCTCCCATGGGGCGTCGATTCTCTGCGGTGGCGAGCGGATCGTGGGCCCGGGAGGATCCGATAAGGCGGGCTACTACTACCTGCCGACGGTGATCGCAGACATCACGTCTGAGATGAGGGTGGCAACCGAAGAGGTGTTCGGCCCGGTGGCACTCCTGTTTCGGGTGTCGAGCGCAGACGAGGCACTTTCGGTGGCCAACGGCACCGACTTCGGCCTCGGATCGAGTGTATGGACCGGCGACCCTGATGAACAACAGCAGTTTGTCCAGGGGCTCGAGGCCGGCCAGGTCTTCGTGAACGGCATGGTGGCATCGATGCCTGAGTTGCCGTTTGGCGGGATCAAGACCTCAGGGATCGGCCGGGAGCTGTCAGTTCATGGGATCCGCGAATTCTGCAACATAAAGTCGGTATGGGTGGCCTGACTCGTCACTGTGTCGACGTCTCCACGTGGTTGACCACCGGTGCCGCCACCCACGTCCCCGACGCCGAGGTCCATGTGCGCCCGCCGAACGTAACCGTGGTGAGATGGAAGCTGTAGGCATTGGCCACCGCCCACGCGGCGACCTGCCATCCTCGTTGGGTGCTTGCCGGGGTGCCGAACGGGTCCGGGCCCAATTGTGCGGATGCCGCTTGGGTGAGCGCCGCATGCGTCGGAGCCGCGCCTCCGAAGCTACTGAGAAGGCAGGTAAGCCCAGTCGGGACCTCTCCCGTGGATGCTTCCGCCAGGGCGTGGGCTTCGGGTGACCACTGGGCATAGGCGTCGGGGGTGGCGCTGAGCTGGACACGTTGGGCGGCATCGGTCACCGGCAGCGACTCCCATCCCGGGATCCGGGCGAGATGGTCGTAGAAGGCCCCCGCGGCATAGGAGGGGTCCATGATCTGGGCTGTGGTGCCCCAACCCTCGGAGGGGCGCTGTTGGAAGAGGCCGACCGAGTCGCGATCGCCATAGGGGAGGTTCTGCAGTTGGGTCTCCTGCAGGGACGTGGCGAGAGCGACGGTGGCGGCGTGGTCGGGTAGCCCCTTGTGCAGACCGACGGCGGTGATGAGAGCCGCGTTTTGGGCTTGGATGGGGGTGATCAGATACGGGCCACCGCCCGAACTCCCTCCGAACTTGCACGTCGAGGCCACTACGGCAGGAGACCCGAGCAGCCCGATGAGGGTCACCACTCCTGCCACCACAACCACCAACGTCACCGAGATGGAGATCACCCACCGGCGCCGCCTGTGGAATCTCCGGCGCGAATGTCGATTCATGGTCGGCACTGGTCAGTTGCTCCAATCGATGGCCAGACGCGGTGAGCGGGCGAACATGAAGTTTCCCATCTCGTCGGGGGTGAGAAAGGTCGGGCGCCCAGGTGCCCAGGTGAAGGGGCATCCAGGTGCAGGGGCATCGTCCCGTATCGGTCAGACTGGAGGCATGCGTGCTTACCTCGACCATGCGGCAACCACGCCCATGCGACCAGAGGCTGTCGAGGCCATGTTGCCGTATCTGAGCGGTACCGAGATGTTCGGGAACCCCTCGGGTAGCCATCGCGAGTCCCGGAGGGCACGATTGGCCGTGGATGACGCCCGGGAGGAGATCGCTGATCTACTCGGTGCTGACCTCGGAGAAGTGGTGTTCACCGGAAGCGGGACCGAAGCCGACAACTTGGCCATCACCGGCGCGCTCAGAGTTCAGAGACCGTCTCTCGACGGCCGATCGGGTGTCATCGTCTGCTCGGCGATGGAGCATCACGCCGTCCTCAATACCTGTCGGGCCGCGGTCGCCCAGGGTGGCATCGAACTGCGTGAAGTACAGACCGACCGGTCGGGGATCGTGGATCTCGCCTCGTTCGCCGAGGCATGCACGTCCGAGGTTCGACTGGTCTCGGTGATGGCTGTCAATAATGAGATCGGTACCGTTCAGCCTCTCGACGAAGTCTCCCGTCTGGTGCGCGCGCAGGCTCCGGGCGCGGTGTTGCACACCGACGCCATCCAGGCAGCGGCGTGGCTCGACATGACACCGATCACCGCCGCTGTCGATCTGTTGGCGCTGAGTGCGCACAAGTTCGGCGGTCCCAAAGGGGTAGGGGTATTGGTGGTCCGCAATGGCATCCCGATCGACGCGGTGACCTATGGTGGCGGGCAGGAGCGCGAACGGCGGAGCGGGACCCACAACGTCGCCGGCATAGTTGCCATGGCCGCTGCCCTCTCTGCCACCGTGGACGAGCGTTCAGATGCCGCGGCCCGGGTCACCGCGCTTCGGGACCGGCTGGTCGACGGTCTGATGGCCTCGGTGGAAGGAGCCGAAGAGACCGGAGATCGGTCCCGCAAGGTGCCCGGACACGCCCATCTGCGCTTTGCCGGGATAGAGAGCGAGGCAATGGTGGTGCTCCTCGACGAGGCAGGGGTCGCCGCGTCGGCGGGAGCGGCGTGCTCGAGCGGTGCGGTCGATGCCAGCCACGTCCTGTTGTCAATGGGACTGGATTCGGCGGCGGCGCGCAGTGGGGTCCGCTTTTCGCTGGGCACAACATCCACCGACACCGAGGTTGATCATGTTCTGGCCGTTGTCCCGGGAGTGGTCGCCCGCCTGCGAAACTAGAGCCGTGCGAGTTCTTGTTGCCATGTCCGGAGGGGTCGACTCCTCGGTAGCCGCCGCCCTGCTGGTGGAGGAGTTCGGTCACGACCAGGTGGTCGGCGCCACCTTGAAGTTGTGGGGTGGATCGTCCGACTCAGGGTGTTGTTCAGTGGCCGATGTGGAGGACGCCCGACGGGTGGCCGACCAACTTGGCGTGGTCCACCATGTGTTCAACTTCACAGCTGAGTTCGAGGAGCGGGTGGTGGCCCCTTACGTAGATGGTCATGCCATCGGTCGAACCCCGAACCCGTGCATCGAGTGCAACCGGTACCTCAAGTTCGATCGACTATTCGACCGTGCCGGGTCGTTGGGGTTCGACGCGATTGCCACCGGACATCATGCCCGGCGAATGACCACCGAGGAAGGGCGGTACCGTCTGATCAGGGGAGCCGACCCCCTCAAGGACCAGTCGTATGTCCTGGCCATGCTCGGACAGGACCAGTTGGCCCGGTCGCTGTTCCCGGTGGGGAGGCTGACCAAGGCTCAGGTCCGCGAAGAGGCGATCCGCCTGGGTCTCCGTACCGCCATGAAGCCCGACAGCCAAGACGTTTGTTTCATCCGCTCGGACGAGGGTCGTGAAGGCTTTTTGGGAGACAGGCTTCCGCTCCACGATGGCCGACTGGTCGACGATGCCACCGGGGAGGATCTCGGCCCAGTGGAAGCGGTGGAGTTGGTGACGGTGGGCCAGCGGCGGGGGATGGGCCACGGGGACGACGGTCGACGACGCTACGTGACAGCCGTCGACGTCCCGGCTCGCCGGGTTCGGATCGGCACCCCCGAGGCGGCCAACGCCTCCGGCGTGGATCTGCACACGGTGACCTGGGTGGATGACGACCTGACCCAATCCGCGGGGCCGGGGGAGTGCGCGGCAATTGCCCAGTGCAGCGCGCATGGGCGTCCGGTGGCCTGCACGGTCCGCCTGGACGGGAACGGCAGGTTGGCGGTGACATTTGCCACCGCACAACGCCGGATCGCTCCGGGTCAGACGGTCGCTCTCTACGACCCTGCCAACCCCGACGCAGTGATCGGTTCAGGTATTGCCGCGTGACCGGCCCTCCCGGTGGGATTGATCCGGCCACCCGGGCTGAACAGCTTCGGGAGCAGATCGAGTACCACAACAACAGATATCACCACCTCGATGCTCCCGAGATTCCCGACGCCGAGTATGACGCGCTCGTGCGCGAACTCCGAGCCATCGAATCCGACCACCCTGATCTGCGAGTACCCGATTCTCCTACCGGTACGGTAGGCGCGCCGGCGTCCACGCTCTTTTCCCCGGTTGCCCACCGGGTGCCAATGATGAGCCTCGACAATGCGTTCAACCCGGGGGAACTGGAAGCATGGGCGGACCGCTTGGCCAAACACATTCCCGCCGACACTGCCTTCGTGTGCGAGTTGAAGATCGACGGGGTGGCCATGTCTCTCACCTACGACAACGGCCGGTACGTGCAGGCCGCCACCCGGGGAGACGGGCGGTTGGGTGAGGATGTCACCGCCAACGTCGCTACCATCGCCGATATCCCCGACTCTCTCGGTTCGTCGGTGGAGGCCCCAGCGGTAATAGAGGTCCGAGGGGAGGTATACATGCCCATCGCCGCCTTCGAGGAGTTGAACCGGCGCCAGGCCGAGACCGAGGGAAAGCTCTTCGTGAATCCGCGAAACTCTGCGGCCGGGTCTCTGCGGCAGAAGGATGCCTCCGTCACGGCCACCCGGGCGTTGTCATTCTGGGCCTACCAGGTCGGTGACCTTCAGCCCCAGACTGATTCACCGGAGTCGACGCTCCCCGAGGAGTTGGTTTCGTCCCACGCCTCCACGCTGGCATGGTTGGGCCGAGCTGGGTTTCCCGTCAATCCCGAGCACCGGGTCGTGCATGGCCTCAGCGAGGCGCTTGCCTTCTGTCGACACTGGGAGGAGCACCGCCATGACCTCGGCTATGAGGTCGACGGAGTAGTGGTGAAGGTCGATGACCTGTCGCTGCAACGGCAACTCGGTGCCACCTCCCGCGCCCCCCGATGGGCGATCGCCTACAAGTTTCCCCCCGAGGAACGGATCACCCGGCTGCGGGCGATCGAGGTGTCGATCGGACGCACCGGCAAGGCCACTCCGTTCGCCGTCCTCGAGCCGGTCTTCGTCGGCGGATCGACAGTGTCTTTGGCCACCCTGCACAACGAGGATCAGGTACGGGCGAAGGACGTGCGTCCAGGTGAGGACGTCATCGTGCGCAAGGCCGGTGACGTCATTCCCGAGGTGGTCGGGCCGGCTCTCGTCGGAGCCCAGGGCAAGCTACGTCGACCACCGAAGTGGACGTTCCCGCTCGTATGTCCAAGATGTGGCGCTCCGTTGGTACGGCTTGAGGGCGAGAGCGACACGTTCTGCACCAATCTCGATTGCCCAGGACAGCGGGTGCAGCGCATCTCCCACTTCGGTTCCCGGTCCGCCATGGATATCGAAGGGCTGGGAGAGCAGCGGGTAGAGCTGTTCGTCGGCCGTGGGTTGCTCACTGATGTGGCCGATCTCTACTCGTTCACCCCGGACACGTTCGCCGGGATGGAGGGATTCGGGGCACTCTCAATTGCCAATCTGTTGGGCGCCATCGAGGCTTCTCGTTCCCGTCCACTTCACCGGCTTCTGATCGGTCTGGGTATCCGTCATCTGGGCCAAGTTGGTTCGCTGGCTCTGGCACGGGCATTCGGAACCCTGGATGGAATTGTGTCGGCCGGCGAACCGGCACTGGCCGCGGTAGACGGTGTGGGCGCGATCATCGCCGCCAGTGTGGCCGAATGGTTCGCCTCGGATGTCAACCGGGGAGTGGTGGACCGGTTGCGACGCGCTGGGCTGAACGTCGAAGAGCCTGGCAGCGGAGGAGGAGGAGGAGTCGTCGGCGGCGCTGATGGCGTCCCGTCTGCGGATCAGACCCTGGTCGGAAAGTCAGTGGTGGTGACCGGGGCCCTGGAGGGCCTGACCCGGGAGGAGGCGGAGGAGGCCATCCTGGCTCGGGGTGGAAAGTCACCCGGCAGTGTGTCGAAAAGGACGTTCGCAGTGGTGCTGGGAGAATCCCCCGGGGCTTCGAAGGTGACAAAGGCCGAGCAACTCGGCATTCCGGTGGTGAACGGAGTGGAACAGTTCATAGCCCTACTCGAGACGGGAGAGCTTCCATCGAAAGGATGAGTTGAGTCGAACGCCATTCGGTCGTCCGGTGATGAGGCGTACCCGACGTGGCCCCGACCAACACCTGACCATGGGCTCGGGCTCTTCTTGTTGGCTTCAACGAAATGAGCGGGGAACGGGGGTGGGGGATCGCAACGGGATCCGTTGGTCAGCGGATCGAACCCGAGCTGTGGTTCGGGGCGATCGGGAACGGGGAAGTGAGGAGACGCCGATCGGAAACGGTACCGCCCGACGGTCCCCGGCTCTATCCGACCTGGGCCGGAGGCTTCCTCCGCAGAAGCCAGCCACGTGGCCAGATCGGCGTAAAGGGTGCGCACCGCCGAGATGAACCAGTGGACGGAGATCCGGTGGAAGGTGCCTGCGTGAGCCCACAGATGAGCCTCTCGGCACCCACACGACAAGTCGTCGTGCGGCTACAGGTAGGCTAAAGAGAGTGTTTCACACCCTTGGACTGGCAATGCGCACCGTCGCTCCGGACACCGTCCCACCCGGTCGCTTCGTCGAGTTGCCTGGCCGCGGCACCACCTTCGCAGTGGACGTGGCCGGACCCCCCGGGGCGCCGACGCTGCTCCTTCTGCACGGCCTGGCGGTGACCGGGTACCTCAACTGGTTCCCGGCCTTCGCCGCCCTGGCCCAGGACTTCCGCGTTATCAGCATGGATCTCCGCGGTCATGGGCGAGGCATCCCGATGAGCGGCCGATTCCGGCTGGAGGACTGCGCAGACGACGCTGCCGCCTTGGCCGACGTGCTGGGCGTCGAGCAGGTCGTTGCCGTCGGATACTCGC
>OBLU010000301.1_pt1 | contig 48057 bp, 37 predicted proteins | sample 1518681 | NCBI WGS metagenome assembly OBLU01 (sample SAMEA3539304, study PRJEB22396) | soil metagenome | biome: tundra; feature: field; material: soil | place: USA | collected 2010-05 | depth 0.15 m
AGGCCGAGATACAGGCTTTCTATGTCGCGAGCGTGCTCGGTGACCCGTCTTATCGGCTCCTCGGCCTCGGTGTCATCCCGGGGAGCCCCGAAGACGACCAGATGATCTCGTACCTTTCGGCCCAGGCGGCTTCCGGCGTGGTCGGGCCGTCGACCTGGCACATCGGCAACATGCGCGTCGTGTCGCTCGGTCGATCGAACGCCGTGGTCACGGCATGTTCTTATGACCCGGGCAGTCACTTCCGATCAGGTGACCTCGCCGCGCCGGCCGCGCTCGGTGGGGGAGCCGGGCTGACGGCGTACATCACCGACATGGCCGAGATGAAGGGCTCCTGGAAACTCGAGAGGTCCGCGACGTCCGCCGAGCAGAGTCCCTCTTCACCCGGCCCGTGCCACCGGTTCTTGTCCCGGCTCTTGGTGAGCCACGCGATCACCGCGCCTGCCCGCAATTCCGCCCCCGTCCGCGCCGCCGCCCCCGCCGGGAACGGAGGCGGAGCGGGCTCGACCGGCTCGTCCATCTGGTCCTGGGTGTGGTGGCTCGGCAGTCCTCTGGGCCCTGGGCCCTACACAGGCGGTGCCGCAGGTGGCCTCGAACTGTGCGTCTGGCACGACATCGGGTCTTCGTTGAACAGCCTCAACGGGGCTCTGGCCGGCGCAGGACTTCCGGCCAGCTTCTGGACGCCACCGCGCGGTGGCGGCTATCCCGGGATCTGGTCGGTCGATCTCTGGGGTGCCTCGCTCTCGAAACGGGCCGAATCGTCGGATCATTTCGACCTTGTGGCCTGCCCGAGACCCGAGCAGGTGCCCCCAACCGGGGACGACGTCGAGTCCGACATGCCGCCCGCCAGTACCGCGACCGGCGAGGTGATGCACCTGTGGATCTTCTGGGACACGGTGCCGGACCCGTCCGCCTCGAATCTCCCGCCGCTGATCTACGAGGCGCTCGCCAAAGCGGCGCTGCCATCCCCCATCATCTCCACCTCCCCGTCTTCTATCGACGAATTCACGGACGCGACCATCGTGAACTTGCCGACGTGGTTGTGGATCGACGCCTCGGACTGGAGGACGGTCACGGCGATCGCCGCCGGCGGTGGGCTAGTTGCCACTGTGTGGGCGACGCCGATGAGCGTGGCATGGCGTTCGGCGTGGAACTTCCCCGAGCCGCGCGACGACCCGGAGGGTGGAATCACGTTTTCCCCCGAGAGCCTGAACCTCGAGTGTGCCGGGCCCGGCGCGTCATATGACGGGCTGCTTTCGCCGGCAGCGCAGGGCACGGCTTGTGAGTCGGTCTTCACCCAGTCCACGTTCGGCACCTACCAACCGCTAGAGGCATCGATCTCCTGGCAGGTCAACTGGGCGCTGTCTGATGACGCCGGCGTTGTAGGAGGTGAGGGACTTCTCGCCGACTCTGTGACCAGTGCCACGCGGCCGCTTCGGGTGCTGCAGGTCGAGTCGGTCATCACCCAGGGATGACGCCGGACCCCGGGCGCCGGGCCCGGTTCCGGCCATCGACGCGATCGCACGCGCGTGGAGCTGGATGGTCGGTTTGGCGATGTCACGGCCGCGCTGAGCGGTGGCTCACCGCTAGCCTCTGAATCGGTGAGCGCGGGTCATCCGGAACCTCGTCGGCTCCGTAGTCCGAATGAAGTGCAACCTGATCTGCTCAACGCGAGCGATGCCAACCTCGCGTTTGCGATAGCCCGCTATCGGGAGGATGCCCTCGCAGAGGCTTACCGACGGCACGCCGGAGCAGTCTTCGGCCTCGCGCGCCGGTTGCTGCGCGAACGGGCGGCTGCCGAAGAAGTCGTGCAAGAGGTATTCGTGCGATTGTGGAACGCTCCAGATCGCTTCGATCCGGAGCGAGGGACATTGCGGTCGTACCTGCTCGCCCAGGCCCATGGGCGAGCCGTGGACCAGTTGCGGTCAGAAGTGGCCCGGCGCCGCCGCGAGGAGCGCGGGGCGCGGGAAACTGCCCATGGTGGGTACGACGTCGAGCGCGAGGTCGAGGACGTCATCGTCGCCGACCAGGTTCGCGAGGTGCTCGGCGGCCTTCCCGACAGCGAGCGGCGGCCGATCGAGCTGGCCTACTTTCGTGGTCACACCTACCGGGAGGTGGCGACGATTCTCGGCGAACCGGAGGGCACGGTGAAGAGCAGGATCCGGAGCGGGCTGAAGCGCATGCACGGTCAGCTCACCGTCTCTGGGCTGGACCTGAAAGGCGAGCAGCCGTGACGCACGACGAGATCGGGGAGATGCTCGGTGTCTATGCGCTCGATGCGCTCGATGCGGACGAGCGCCAGGAGGTCGACGACCACCTCGCCTCCTGCCCTCGGTGCCGCGCGGAGCTCGCCGCCCACCGAGAGGTCGCGGCCCTGCTGGGCAATCCCATTGGCGACGCTCCGGCGGTCGCGCCCGATGAGGTCTGGGACCGCATCGCTGCCTCGCTCCAGGACGAGCCGCCTGCCCTTTCGTCGGTGAGCCGGCCGAACTTCCGCCGGAGGTTCGCGTTGATCGTGCCGCTCGGAGCGGTCGCCGCCGGGCTCATCTTGACTGTCGGGTTGTTGGCGGCGAAGGTCGGGAACCTCGGCCAACAGGTCAACAGCCTCAGGCACCAGGCGAGTGTCACCAGCGTGCTGCTCAATCCTGCGCACCGGACGGTGGAGCTCACATCGGCGGTACATCCGGTCTGGCGGGCCACAGTGATCATCCTGCCGAACGGCGAGGGCTACCTCATCAACCCGTCCATGCCCGCCCTCGCTAGCTCGCAGACCTTCCAGCTCTGGGCGATCTCGCGCGGGAAGGTGGTCTCGCTCGGCGTGCTCGGTTCGCATCCCACGGGTGCCCCGATCCGGGTCGAGCCCACGATGACAGTGCTCATGATCAATGCAGAGCCGCTGGGAGGCACGCCGACGCCGACGACACCTGTGCTGGTCCAGGGAAACTTGCCGGTCGGCTCGTGAGACTGCCCGGAGGACCGCGGCCGGCTCAGTGGTGAGAGACTTCTCGCGCGAACGGGGAGGCGGCCTGCCATGGCTATCGAAACTTCACTCAGTTACCCGGAGATCAGTGCTCAGGGATTCGCGCATCCCGCGGACCGGGCGGCCGCAGCGGCGCTGCACACCATCCCCATGCTCGACCGCGTTGTCAAGAAGCTCAGTGAGGTCGGATACGAGCGCAAGCTTCGCCAGCTCATGCTCGGCACCGCCGTGCGCCTCGGGGAGGACCAGCTACCGGAGGTGTGGGCGATGCAGCGTCGTTATGCCCACACCTTCGACATCGCCACGTGCCCTCACCTGTACGTGACCCAGTACCCGGTCGGCAACGCGCTCACTATCGGCGCGAACGCGCCCGTGACGCTTGTCTCCTCGGGACTGGCAAGATCGTTCGACTCCGACGAGTTGAATTCGGTGCTCGCGCACGAGATGGGTCACGTGCTCGCGGACCACGTGACCTTCATGACGACGTTCGAGCTCGTCCAACTTGTCATGAACGGAGTTCTCCGTGGCGCCCCGCTGGCCGGCCTGCCCCTGAAAGCCCTCTATTACGCGTTGCTCGAGTGGTCGAGGGCAGCCGAGCTGACCGCCGATCGCGCCAGCGCGCTCGGCACAGGAGACCCGCTCTTGACCTGCCGGACCCTGATGCGCATGGCGGGCGGCCCGGTGCCCGGCCTGGACCTGGACGCGTTCATACGCCAAGCCACCGAATACGAGGGAGAGGGTGACCCCTTTGCGCGGTACTCGCGTTTCTGGTCGGAGATCGGCACGACACACCCCTTTCCCGTGCGCCGGGTCAGGGAGCTCGTCTCATGGGTGGCATCGGGTGAATTCGACCGGCAGCGCTCCGGCGGCTACCTCCGGCGCGGCCAGGAGCCGCCCCCGTCGGCCGAGTTCGACGCGGCGCTCGGGCACTACAGGCAACGTTTCGCGAAGATCGTCGAGCGCGCCGGCGGAGGTGTGCAACAGGTCGTGAACCGCTTCGCCACCTGGCTCGACACCGACAACTCAAGTGCCGACGACGAGGAGTTCGAGCCCTGAGCGCCGGCTCAGGCCAGGAACGAACGGGGGAGAGCCTCGAACATCTCGGCGGAAAGGGCGAGCGACTCGACGTCGACTCGTTCGTCGTCACCGTGGAACATCGACAGGAACTGCTCGAAGCTCAGCCTGTCCGAGAACATCCCGAAACCGTACGCGACCGCCCCGCGCCGGCGGAAGAACCGCCCGTCGGTGGCGCCGGTAGAGAAGTAGGGCACACTCTCGGCCCCGGGGTGGAACCGTTTCACCATGGCGTCGAGCTCGTACCACAGCGGCGTGCCGACCGGCGACTCGCTGGCGGGGTCGTTGTGGGCCCACACGATCTCGACCTTGTCGCCAAGGTCCCCGATGGCCTCGGCGAGGAGCGACCGCACGTCGGCCTCGGTCTGACCCGGCAGGGTCCTCACGTCGAGGTCCACTTCGACCTGATCGGGGATCACGTTCAGCTTCGTGCCGCCATGGACGATCGTCGGGGCGATGGTCATGTGCGTGCAGGCGTGCGCTTGGCGGGCGAGCCCGACATGGGGGAACGACTCGCAGAGATCGTCGATCCTGGCCGGGTCGACGAACATCGCGCCGATCTCGTCCGGCAGTGCCATGCCACCCACGAAACGCCGCCACGCGTCGTGCACGCTCGCCGCCGGCCTGAAGGTCGCGAGGCGCCCTACGACCGCGGCTGCGGTTACGAGCGCGTTGTCGGTGCGCAGAGGTGCCGAGGCGTGGCCGGCCGTCCCACGGACCCGCAGGCGGCACCAGCAGCTTCCCTTCTCGCCGACTGTGATCGCGAGCCGCCGGCCGCCCGGCGTCTCGATCGGGACGCCCCCGGACTCGGTGATGACGTAGTCGGCTCCTACCGATGAGGCCGCATGCTCGCTCAGCCATCCTGCGCCATGGGAGCCGAGGGCTTCCTCGTCGGCAACCGCGGCCAGGATCAGGGTGCCGCGGGGACGGAAGCCACTGCGAGCGAGGCGCCCGAACGCGACGGCCATGGAAGCGGTGATGTTCAACATGTCGACGGCACCCCTGCCCCAGACCTCGCCGTCGACGAGCTCACCGCCGAACGGGTCGCGGCTCCAGGTGTCCGGGTTCGCCGGCACGACGTCGGTGTGGCCGAGGTAGCAGAGCGCCGGCGCGCCGGCGTCGCTTCCTTCGATGCGCGCCACCAACGAGGTGCGGCCCGGGAGCGGCTCGTAGATCTCCAGATCACAGCCTGACCCCTCGAGGCCGGCGCGCAGAAGCTCCGCATTGGCGATCTCTTGACCGGACGCTTCGGTGCCGTCGTTGACACAGCCATTGCGGACCATTTGTTGGAGGAGGTCGACCACCTCGGGGTCGCGCACATCAGAGCTGACTGCCATCACACCCTTCCCGGTTCGATCCGTCGCCACATCACCACGTGCGGACCGTGGGCGGGGATGACCCATTGCTCGCCCCAGGTCCGAAAGCCCGCTCGTTCGTAGAAGGCGATTGCGCTCACGCGCGCATTGCACCAGAGCAGGTCACCGCCTTCGGCCGCCACGTGGTCAAAGACGGCGTTGAGCACCAATGTGCCGATGCCCTGGCCCTGGGCGTCAGAACGCGTGGCCATCCCGCGCAGGCGCCACGTCGAAGCGTTGCTCCCGGCGCCGGAAGGGACTCCAGCTTCGGCCGCGTCAAAAGGTGCCGGATCGCGGAACACCGTCGCCACGCCAATGACAGCACCGTCGGCGCGCTCGATGGCGCCGAAAGTTGCCGTGCCCGGCTCGTCGTCCTCCTTGAAGGGCACCTGTTCGATGCTCTGGTGTGGCCTGAGGACGGCGTGGCGTATCGGGTAGCTCGCAACTGCCGGGATCAGCTCGACGTCCACTTCCACACCGCCGAGCGTACCGACGGGTCTCGGGATGCTCCAGCCCACCTCCTTCGGCGTAGCCGCTTCCTGGTCGTGCGTGCGAAGGCGAGGTTCGGGGGTGATTCGAAGGTGAGGCTTGGGGTGATAAGGGCCAACTGACATTGACCGTGACAATTGGCGTGTCGATGGATACTCAAGCGAGCCGCGACCGGTTGCGAAGGCTACCTGCGCGCCGAGAGTGAAGGAAGGCACACGATGATCAATCGAGGAGGTCACTCCAAGGCCATGATGAGCCGCATCGGCAGCAACAAGCTGGCACTTGTGGCCTCGCTGGCGGCGGTGGCCGCCCTGGCCATGACAACTTCACTCACCCTCGGTGGGTTCAGCGCCGGGATCAGCAACAGCACCAGCACTTTCAGCTCGGCCACGATCCAGCTCGAAGAGGGCAACGGCACGACCACTTGCTACTCCACCGGTTCGGGTTCGGGCGGTTCGGTGACTGCGTCCAACTCGAACACCACCTGCACGATCAATGCCCTCATCGGAACTCTCGACCAGGTACCGGGCGGTACCGCCCTCACGACGACGCTGACGTTCACCAACGCGGGCAACCACAACGCCACGGTCGCATCGCTGGTGACGGGAGCCTGCACCCAGGCGACGGCATCGGACGCCAACGCCTACATCGGCGCGGACGCCTCCTTCTGCAACAAGGTCGACGTCACGGTCGCCAACACGACTACTGGCGCCACCGACAAGTGCGTGTACCCGTCCCAGGCGGCTGCGTGCCCGGCGCTTTCGAACACGTACAACCTGTCCACCCTGGCAAGCACGACGTTCAACGCCGTTCCGTTGACCGTCCTTGCGGCCGGTGCTTCGGCAACATATGTGGTGACGGACCAGCTCGACTCCGGAGTGGCGACGAACGCCGACCAGGGCCTGACGGCCACCTTGCCCTTCACCTGGAGCATCAGCCAGTAGCCCACCGGGTCGGCGGCGCCCAGCACCCTCCAGCTGGGCACCGCCGGTCCGGGAAGCTCCGGAGGGAGGCCGTGAGCGTGATCCAGTCCGCAGTCCGGCACGGCGTGCACGGGATGCTCAGCTCTTTCGGGCTGCTGAGCGCCCTATCGCTAGTCCTCGCCAGCGCGGCCGGCGCCTCGACATTCAAAGCGGCGATCATGTCGTCGAACGGCAGCTTCTCCGCCGGTACCCTGCAGCTCGAGGGGACCACGGCAGGTTCGGTCAACTGTTACTCCACCGGCAGCGGCTCGGGCGGCTCGGTCACCGCGTCCAACTCCCAGCCTTGCACCAGCGGGTCCCCGATGCCCACGGGCGAGCTGTCCAGCACAGCTTCGTCGTCGGCTACGACCACGTTGACCTCTGCGGGGAGGGTGAACGCCACTTCCTCGACGACCGCCTCCTCTGTGTGCGGGGTGGCCCAGCTCGCCGATTCGGAGTCGGCTACCGACTGGGGCGGGACAGGCCCGGACAACGCACTGCCGTTCTACGGGGTCACGTACCAGGCCGCTGGCCCGCTCGGTTCCCAGGCGATAACTACCGACGGTTCGACGGGTTGGGCGGAGACCACCACCGAGTACAGCAATCCCGAGAATTTCACCGTGCTGATGTGGCTCAAGACCACGACTGCGTCGGGTGCCATCCTCGGGTTTTCCAGCTCGCAGGACCCCATTGCGACCGCCCCCAATGCCGCCGACCGGCTGCTGTGGGTGGACTCGACCGGCAAGCTCGTCTGGGCCCTCTACAACGGTGCAACCGAGGAGATAACGAGCCCTTCGGCCGTGAACACTGGCAGCTGGGTCTTCGTCGCCGCTTCAGTGGGAGCCGCAGGTACCGCCCTCTATGTCAACGGAAGCAAAGTTGTCAGCACCCCGCTTACACCACCGCCTCGAGCTACCTGGGGTGGTGGAGCATCGGTTGGGCGTACTTCAGCAGTTGGCCCGACTCACCTACCGGCAGCTATTTCAACGGCTCACTGGCACAGCTCGCGATCATCCCGTCTCAGCTCACTACTGCCCAGGTCTCGACGATCTACGGGGAGAGCACCCCGTCTGCCTACGCGACCGAGATCAATACCTTCAGCCCGGCGAGCTACTGGCCGCTCACCGACACGGGCGCGGTTGCGTACGCAGGAACCGTGCCGGGAAGCCAAAGCCTGGTCGACTCCTCAGGTCACGCCAATACCGGCACGGCATCGGGCGGGGTGACCCTCGGGGCGAGCGGGCCGACGACCCTTGGTACCTCTTCGGCCATCTCCCTCGACGGCTCGACGGGCTATGTGGAGACCACCAACTCCTATGCCGACCCCGGGGGCTTGTCCGTGGTCGCCTGGTTCAAGACGACCACGACTTCGGGTGGCACGATCATCGGGTTCGACAGCAACCAGAACAACGAGACCGCCCTCCCGAACTCCACGGACCGCCTCTTATGGATGGACAACACGGGGCACCTCGTGTGGGGCGTCTACAACGGCGCAGTCGACGAGATCACCTCCCCGTCGGCCTACAACACCGGTGCATGGTTCATGGTTGTAGTCGAGGAAGGCTCGGCGGGGGCGAAGATCTACGTGAACGACGCATTGGTCGCCAGCAACGCCGCCTACACCACGGCTCAGAACTACACCGGCTACTGGCACATCGGCTGGGGCACCGAGGCGGGCGGCTGGACCGACCCGCCGACGAGCGCCTATCTCAACGGTTCCGAGTCCGAGGTGGCCGTCGTCCCCTCACAGCTGACGGGCACCGGTGCGGGTACCCAGCTCTACACGCTCTACCACGAGACGACCACCAGCGCGTTGGCGACCTACATGATCTCGCTCACCCCGACCTCGTACTGGCCCCTCCAGGACACCGCCACGAACATATGCGGGACCACCGAGATCACTGTGCAAGACACAGTGGGATCGACCAACACCTGCATCTACCCGGTCGAGGCGGTCGGCACTGCTTGCCCGGCTCTGAGCTCCACCTACTTGCTGACCGGTCTCGGGACGCGCTCCAGCTCGGTCGTGACCACCTCTGGGTCCCCCGTCACCGTCACGATCAAGATGGAGCTCTCGGCAGCGTCGGGGTCTGTCGTAAAGGGCCTCCACCTGCTGTCGGACATAGCGTTCAGCACGAGCATCTCCTCGACGCTGTGGTCGGCTGGTATCTCCTACCCGTACGCGTCAGCCGAGCTGTGACCGGGGGACGATCATGAGCGCGACCCTGTTCATGACACAAACCCACAGCACACCCATTGGGACACCGAGCCCGCTGAGGCGGCGCCGCGCGCACGCGTGGACCAGCGCACGGGGCGCCAACACCCGCGGGATCCTTCCGCTCGTGGTCCTCGGCGCGGTCGTCTTGGCCGTGGCGGCCGTACTGGGCTGGAACCTGTCCGGCGGGCGGCTGCTCGTGATGGGGAGCCCGTCGATGTGCCCGACGGTCTGTGTGGGCTCGCTTGTTGCGGACCGGCCGCTGCAAGGTGCAGTGCACGTTGGTGAGCTGATCACCTTCCACCCTCCGAGCACCCGTAGTGAGACCTACACCCACGAGGTCTCCCACGTCTTCGCGAACGGGACGATCCAGACCCGCGGCGCAGCTGACCCCGAGCACGACCCGTGGCTCATCACGCGCTCCGACATCGTGGGAAGGGTGGTCTTCAGCGTCTGGGAGCTGGGTTGGTTGCTGAAAGCCCTACCCCTGTTTGCTGTCGGAGTGCTGTTCTGGGTTACGGCGCGCCCGTGGATAGGCGAGCGAACACGTCGCAGCTGGGACAGGGGATGGATGACAGTCCTCACCGTGCTCCCGCTGTGGGTGCTCCACCCGCTCGTGTCGGCCACCGTCATCTCCACCACGCTCAACCTGCCGCACCGCCGGCATTGGGCGAGCGACACCGTGGTGAACACCGGGATCCTCCCACTGTCGTTCCACGCCGCAAAGGGCCAGGTCGTCCACGTGAGCTCGACCGGCCTCGGACACGTGGCGGGCTTGCTCAGCGTGAACGGGTCCCTGAAGTTGCACGACGCGGTGTCCCTGCCCTGGTGGGGCTGGATCGCTCTCGCTCCGGTGGTGGTCTCGCCGCTTGCCGGCTACCTGTGGCACGCGTGGCGTGACGACGAGATGGCGCCGCCTATTGAGGCGCCGTCGCGGGGAACTCCAATCGCTCGCCAGGCTTGAACTGCAGACGAGTCCCGTCGCGGTCGATCCGCCACACCGACTTCTTGCCGCGGACAGTGAACTTGTCGCCGGTGCCGACGAGCGCCGTCTCCTCGTCGATGCCGACCAGCACCGCGTCCGGCGGTGTGCGGGCCATCATGCGGTCGGCCAGCCCCGGCATCCAATGTTCGAAGCGGTCGAAGTGCGGCAGCACGACCAGGTGCGGCACGACGGCGAGGCCCTCTCCCGAGTAGCGACCCGGCTCACGGAAGTCGTCCGCGACCCGGCTCAGCGCGCACGCTCCGGCCGAGCAACCTGCGATGGCGGCACCCGAGCGCCAAGCCTCCAAGATCGCCTGCCAGACGGCTGTGCCGGCGAGCGTGTTGGCGAGGTACCCGGGATTGCCGCCGGAGAGGTAGACGAGGCCGGCTCCGGCCACTTTCGAAGCCAGCTCAGGCCGCTCGGCCTCCTCCCGGTCGAGCACCTCGAGCGGCACGGGCTCGACGCCCATGGAGGCGTAGTGCGCAGTGGCGAGGTCGATCCAGTACCGCACCCGTTGCGGGCCTTCCTCCGCGGAGGCAGTCGGGAGGAAGACCGCGCGCTGCGGGCGCCCCGCGAGCAGTTCGGCGTCGACGGGGACCATCACCTCGAGAAACTCGCCGCTTCCCACCAACGCCACCGGGCCCGCTCCATCGGAGCGGCTCACGGCCTTGGACCTGACCCGGTCGGCATCGGGCTTACGCTAGTGGTCCGGTAGTTCGCGCCGGCCTGTTCGGTCGCGCGCGCCGTGGTGTTACGCGTCGCTGCACCACCGCTATCGCTCCAAACCAAGACTGCCCCTGATGATCACCGCCACCGACATCGAGCTCACAGCCGGAGGTCGCCAGCTCCTCGAGCCGGTGACCTTTCAGGTCGCGCCCGGGGACAGGATCGGGCTCGTAGGGCGCAACGGGGCCGGCAAGACCACCCTCGCCAGAGTGCTAGCCGGAGAGGCCCTCCCAGCTGGGGGCTCGGTCCGCCGTTCGGTGCCGGTGGCGTACCTTCCCCAGGATCCGCGCACCGGTGACCTGAACGTCGTCGCGCGCGACCGGATCCTCGGGGCAAGGGGCCTCGATCGCATCGTCCACGAGCTCCAGGTCGCGCGCACCGACATGGGGCACGGCGATGCCGAGCACCAGAACCGGATCCTCAAGCGCTACTCCCGGCTCGAGGAGCAGTTCCATCTCCTAGGCGGATGGGCGGCCGAAGCCGAAGCCGGTTCGATCGCCTTCAGCCTGGGACTCCCCGACAGGGTGCTCACTCAACCGCTCGGCACGCTCTCTGGAGGTCAGCGGCGCAGAGTGGAGCTGGCCCGGGTGCTGTTCTCAGGCGCTCCCACACTCATCTTGGACGAGCCGACGAACCATCTCGACGCCGACTCGATCGCGTGGCTGCGCCATTTCCTCCGCGCTCACGACGGCGGGCTCATGGTGATCAGCCACGACGGTGAGCTCCTCGACTCGGTCGTCAACAAGGTGTTCCATCTCGACGCGTCGCGGACCCAGCTCGACGTGTACCGCCTCGGGTGGAAGGCGTACCTGGAGCAGCTGGCCATCGACGAGCGTCGGAGGAGGCGCGAGCGTGCCAATGCCGAGCGCAAGGTCGTGGAGCTCAAGGCTCAGGCAGACCGCATGCGCGCGAAGGCGACCAAGGCTCGTATGGCCCACAACCTCGACAGGCGCGCCGCGCGTCTCACCGAGGGGCTCGAGGACGTCCGCCGGGTGGACAAGGTGGCCAGGTTGCGCTTCCCTGCTCCTTCACCGTGCGGCAAGACGCCGCTCAGCGCGACCGGGCTCACGAAGTCCTACGGGTCCCTCGAGGTGTTCTCGGGCATCGACCTCGCGATCGACCGCGGCAGCCGAGTGGTAATTCTCGGGCTGAACGGCGCAGGCAAGACCACGCTGTTGCGCGTGCTTTCAGGAATCGAGCGGCCCGATGCCGGAGAAGTCGTCCAAGGGCACGGCCTCCAGCTTGGTTACTACGCCCAGGAGCACGAAACGTTGGACCCCTCGCTTACCGTGTACGAGAACGTGCGACACAACGCACCGCCGACGGTGAGCGACGCGGAGCTCCGACGAATCCTGGGGTCGTTTCTGTTCGGTGGCGGGCGTATCGACCAGCTGGCGGGCACTTTGTCGGGCGGAGAGAAGACCCGTCTCGCGCTCGCGACCCTTGTCGTGTCAGCGGCGAATGTTCTCCTGTTGGACGAGCCGACGAACAACCTCGATCCCGCCAGCCGCGGCGAGGTGCTGAAGGCACTGCACACCTACGCCGGCGCGATCGTGCTCGTCACCCATGATCCCGGCGCCGTGCACGCTCTCTCTCCAGAACACGTCGTGCTGATGCCCGAAGGCGTGGAGGACACTTGGAGCGATGACCTCGGCGACTTGGTCGCCCTCGCCTGATTGGCCTGGGCACCGATGAGAACGGGCGTGATCTGAGTGCGGTTGGATCGCCACCTGCGTAGCTTTGTGAAAGGCGTTACAGGCGGGAGGTCCGTCATGGGCAGCGAAGTCGTACCGACTCCGGCCGATGTCATGGCGAAGGCGACCAGGATGTTGAAGCGGGTCATGTTGCTTCAGATGGTGTGGTTCCTGTGCTTTTTCGCGGGCGGCGTGCTGATGGTGTGGACGGCCTGGAGGAACACGCACCTGCCCGTCACGTGCACGAGCGGGGTGCGGGCCACTGCGTCGGTGATCGCGAGCTGCGAGCACCACTCGTACCACTGGCCGGTGCTCCTGGTCCTGGTCGGGATCGCCGGGCTTTTCGTGACCGGGTACGTGGCGACGCGTCTGGCGGTCAAGTACCTAGGCGCCGGAGCGGCGGCCTTCTTACGGAGCGGGCGCCGCTTCATGGGACCGATGGATCCGCGTGCGGGCGGCCAGAACATGGGTGGGGGATTCCCCGGCTCGACCGGAGGCATGCCGCCTGGTTGTGATGCCGGCCTTCCACCTGGCACCCCGGGGTCGCCGTCGGGACCCCCGCTTACCTGACCGCAGTCCGGATCGCCGCTGGTCTGCTTCAGGGGAGCAAACGGCGGTAGCGCACCTCGGGATAGCGCTCACCGCCAATTTCGTACATCTTTCGCCCTCCGTCCGCGAGCCAGCCTTGATGCTCGTAGAACGCTCGCGCACGAATATTGTCGGCCAGCACCCAGAGCACTGCTTGGTGGTACCCGGTTCGCGTGAGCCTCTCGATCCCGGCCGCCATGAGAGCGCTCCCGACACCTCGGCGCCAATGGGCGGGATCGACATAGCAGCCGTGCACCTCACCGAGCGGCTCGCCCTGTTCGGCGTCACGGCAGGGCCCGCCGCCCAGCCAGCCGGCCAGTTCACCATCGAGCTCGCCGACGAGCACGAAGCGGTCTTCCGCCTCGGCGCCGAGGACGATCGTCTGCCAGCGCAAGGTGCGCTGGGCGAGCTCGGAGCCCAGACCCCGAAGCAGCTCGCTCGAGATCACATTCGCGTAGCCGACCTGCCAGGACCGTATGTGCGAGGTCGCGATCACACCGGCATCGGCTACTTCTGCTTGGCGCACTAGAAGAGCCACGACTGATTCTGCCATTGTCGCGAGCGCCACGAGCATGCTGGGGTCCTCGGTCAGTCCCTAGCCCCTTTGCGTATCGAACATATGTTCGTATACTGCGATCATGGCCACGTATGCTCTTGCCGGGACGCCGTCACCGCCTGGTGGCCGACCGGCTACCGGCATCGCTGCCCAGGGTCCTCGTCCCCGCCCTGCTCCGGGCCCGTTGCCGGCCGAGCGGATTCTGCCCGTTCCCCCGGAGTTGGCCGGGCTGTTTCCAGGCGGCGGGCTCCCGAGGGGCGGCACAGTCCTGCTCGGGCCGGCGGTGGCGCCGGACACATTCCTCAGCCCTGCCCTCGGCACGTCCGGCTCCGCGGCAAACCGGACGCCGGGATTGACGAGCCTGATGCTCTTGCTGCTCGCGGGCACGTCGTCTCTGGGGTACTGGTGCGCAGTGGCCGGCTTGCCGGAGCTCGGGCTTGCGGCAGCAGCCGAGCTGGGGGCCGATCTCGACCGTCTTGTCGTCGTGCCTCGCCCTGGCTCGGAAGGTCGCTGGCAAAGCGTCGTTGCGACGCTGCTCGAGACCGTCGATCTCGTCTGTCTCGCCCCGGACACCCCCGTGCGACCCGTTGACGCCAGGCGGCTTGCCGCTCGTGCGCGAGAGCGTTGTTCGACCTTGCTCGTACTCGACGCGGGCACTCCTACCGGTGTTGCGAGGGGGTTCCTCTCCGGCGGCCCTACGCGACCGGGACGTGTCATGGCACGCTGGCCCGGCCCGTCGGACCTGCGTTGTGCCGTGAGAGAGTCGAGCTGGTCCGGGCTCGAGCGTGGTCACGGTCTGCTCAGCTCTCGGCAGCTCGAGGCTGAAGTCGGTGGTCGGGGTGCAGCCAGCCGACCGAGACGAGGCCTGTTGCGCCTCCCGGCTTGAGGTCAGTGGTGTCTCCGGTTCGCACCCTTGTCGTCTGGTGCCCTGATTGGCCACTTGTTGCTGCCGGGCTCTCCGACCGGCCGGCTGTTGTTCTCGCCGCCAACCGGGTGATCGCCTCCTCCGCGCCCGCCCGGGCGGAAGGGGTGCGTCTCGGGCAGCGCCGCAGGGAAGCACAGGCGTGCTGTCCGGAGCTCGTTGTGGTGGGCGAGGAACCGGCTCGGGACGCGCGCAGCTTCGAGCCCGTCGTCGTAGCGGTTGCGGGCTTCACGCCCCGTGTGGAGCTCACCAGGCCCGGGGTCTGTGCCCTACCTGTCCGGGCTCCCGCCCGTTACTTCGGTGGGGAGGTTTCGCTCGCTGAGCAGGTCTGTAACGCCGCGGCTGCGGCCGTCGGGGCCGTCGCAGGTGCGGCCGGCACTGCAGCCCCTGAGCCACCGTGCCAGGTGGGGATCGCCGACGGCCCGTTTGCTGCTCGGCTCGCCGCACGCGAAGGCGTGATCGTGCCTCGCGGTGCGACGCCGGAGTGGCTCGGTCACCTCGCGGTGGAGGTTCTCGGCCTGCCCATGCTCGCCGACGTGCTCCGGCGGCTCGGGATCCGCACGCTGGGTGAGCTCGCCAAGTTGGACGAGGGTGCGGTGCTGGCCCGATTTGGTGCCGAAGGAGGTTTTGCCCACCGGCTTGCCCGGGGTCTCGACGAGCGACCGCTCGCTCTCGGGGACCCTCCAGCGGACCTCACGGTTTGCCGGGCGCTCGACCCGCCTGCCGACCGGGCTGACGCCTTGGCCTTTGTTGCCGTAGGGCTTGCCGACGAGCTCGTCGGCCGCCTCGCTCCGCACGGGCTCGCAGCTACCCAGTTGCTTGTCGAGGCAGAGACAGAACATGGCGAGTCACTGCAGCGCTGGTGGAGAGGGGACCGCCCTTTCACCGCGCGAGCCATGGTGGACAGGGTCCGATGGCAGCTCGAGGGATGGCTGCAGGGACCGGTGATCACCGCCCCTACCGCCGGGGTCACCATGCTGCGGCTCACGGTCACCGGTGCAGTTCCCGACGACGGACGCCAGATGGACTTCGAAGGTCGTGTAGCCGGGGCAAGCCGGCAAGTCGAACGGGGTTTGGCGCGAGTCCAGGGCCTTCTCGGCCATGAGGCGGTCCTGACCGCTGTTCGCACGGGCGGGCGGGGGCCAGACGAACAGATCCGCCTCGTACCTTGGGGTGAGGAACCTGAGGAGGACCGTGGTGCCCGGGCCACCAGCACCAAGTCAGCTCGCCTGGGAGGTGGCGGAAAGCGAACCTCAGGGCGCGTCCGCCCGGGTCGCCGGACCACCGTGGTCACGGCAGGCACCCGGGAAGCGCCACCTTGGCCGGGTCGCCTCCCAGCGCCTTCGCCGGCTCTTGTCCATCCAGTGCCCGTTCCTGTCGAGCTCCTCGGCCCCGACGGGGCTCCGGTCGGGGTCACCGGACGTGGGCGGTGCACGTCAGTTCCTTCTCGCTTGGTGCTGTCGATTGTCGGTAGCCCGCCTATCGGGGTCATGGGCTGGTCGGGCCCGTGGCCGGCTGACGAGCGCTGGTGGGATCCCGCTGCTGCCAGGCGGAGGGCTCGTTTGCAGGTGCTGCTCGACGACGGGACCGCACATCTGCTTGTTCTCGAGCAAGGACGGTGGCGTCTGGAAGCCACCTACGACTGACCCGGTTTTCGGATCCGGCTGCCTGAAGAGATTCGTCGGCACGCTTGAATACTCTCAGCGGACTCACAGTTCCCGTGGAGGAAGAACTGAGTAGAGGGTCGCATGATCTGGGTATCGATACTCGAGTCGCGCCAGGCGAGCTCGGGACGGAGGGGTCTTGGCCCTGGCGCTCGGTGAGCGCTTGACCGGAGGTGAGTGTGATGGACGAACGTAACGACGAGCAGCGAGAGCAACAAACAGAGCCCCTGCCCCCTTGGACGGAGCCAGAGGCGACAGGCACCATGCCGCCGGAATCCTCGAGCACACCCTTCGGTCCCGGAGTCACGCAAGCTCCTTGGGCCGGGGCAGCTGACCAGGCGGCTTCGCCCGCCGGGGCACTAGGCGGTTACGTACCAGCGAGCAGCGCGCCCGGCGGCTACGGCCCCGATGGCCGACCACCGTTCGGCTACGGCCCCGAGGGCCGCCCACCGTTCGGTTGGGGCCCCGATGCCTACCCGCCCGGTGGCTATCCTCCGCCTGGCTACGGACCCGGCGGCTACGGCCCAGCCGGCTACTCGCCAGAGACCAGCCCGCCGGGCGCCTACCCGCCCGGCGCCTACCCGCCTGGCAGTTACGGCCAGACTGCCAATCAGCCAGCCGAACCGGATCGCCCGAAGCGGAGCCGGAAGGCTGCAGCCATTGTCGCTGCGGCACTCGTTCTGATCGGCGCCGGCGGTGGCGCGGCGATCGCCTATGCGTCCCGGCAGAACCAGGGCACGACAGCAGGATTGGCTACCTCGCCCGCTGGGCACTCGCTCACTACGGCCCAGATCGCCGGTGCCGTCGGTCCTGCCGTTGTCGACATCAACACGAACCTCGGCGAGGGGACGGGTATGATCGCCACCCCCAACGGCGAGATCATCACCAACAACCATGTTGTCGAGGGCGCGACCAGCATCAACGTCGTGATCGAAAACCGTGGCACCTACAAAGCAACCGTTGTCGGGACTGATGCGACAGCCGATGTGGCAGTCCTGCAGGTGAGCGGCGTGAGGGGTTTGCCGACGGTGAAATTCGGCAGCTTTTCAACCGTCAGGATCGGGAACCCCGTCGTGGCGATCGGTAACGCGGGCGGCCAAGGCTTCCCGTCGACGGTCACGGCCGGGGCGGTCACGGCCCTTGGCCGGACGATCACCGCTAGCGACCAAAATGGGGTCAGCGAGTCGCTGACAGGCCTGATCCAAATGGACGCCCTGATCGAGCCTGGGAATTCCGGCGGGCCATTGGTCAACTCGTTGGGGGACGTCATCGGCATGGACACTGCCGCAGCGAGTGCAGACGGGGCGACGCCGATAGGTTTCGCGCTGCCGATCAACCGGGTGCTGCAGATTGCGAATGACATCGAGCAGGGCAAGGGTGGTCACGGGATCGTCGTAGGCGTCGTGGCCTTCCTGGGAGTCGAGGGCGCGACAGCCTCCATCCAGGGCTCGGGATCAGCGACCGGCGCCGGCCTGGAGTATGTCGAGCCGGGAGGTCCCGCCTACCTGGCCGGTCTTCAAGGAGGCGATGTCATCATCGCCTTCGACGGTCACGCGACTCCCACGATGAACGAGTTGGCGACCCTCATCCACAAGCTGCGTCCCGGAGATCGTGTGAAGGTCACTTTCGAGAGCTCGTACGGCGGTACCCAGACAGTCAACGTCACCCTCGCTACGGCGCCGCCTGCATAGTTCGTTCGTCTCTCTCCTCGGACGAGCGCCGTTTGGCCGTCTCGACGCCTAACCCGCCAGCGTCGAGGCGGCCGAGCCGCGTCCAAGGAAGGGGGGCGCCTTCACGGGCTCTTCGGATTCGAGCGCGGCGTGATGGCCGAGCACGACACCGCCGCAGTCAGCGAGGGCGTTGACGACCGCCGCGCCGCACTCGATCGGCCAGATTCAAGCGAGAAGCTCGTCGGGATTCGATTGGCACTGCCCTCGAGTCGCTCGGCGACGGCACTCGCACAGATCATCTCCGAAGGGCGTCTTCACAGCCGCCCGCAGCGGACGGGCGTTCCTCAGGAGGGACGTTGCTGACCGGTGAACGGAGCCTTTTGCGTGGACGTCGTGCTGCCGGCTAACGATTCGGCGTCGGCCGCGGCGGCGCCGTTGCCAGTGAGCTCCTCGGAGGCGGCCGTGTTGGCGCCCCAAGGGCTTGGCCCAGGTCCGGGCTCGGTCGGCAACTCAACAACGAAGGTGGCGCCGCCGCCGGGAGTCTCCATGATCGAGACGCGTCCACCGTGAGCATCGGCAACGGCCGCCACGATGGAGAGCCCCAACCCGGCGCCGCCGTGTGCGCGCACCCGGGCGGGGTCCGATCGCCAAAAACGTTCGAATACGTGTGCAGCGACCTCGGGCGTGATCCCGGTGCCGTGGTCGACCACAAAGATCTTGGCGCGGGAGGGAGCGAGGCCTTGCGAAGGCTCGAGGACGGCAATGATCTCGAGGGGGCTACCGTCCGGTGTGTAGGCGAGAGCGTTCGAAACGAGGTTCCCCAGGAGCTGGCGGAGGCGTCCCTCGTCCCCGATCATCAGGCACGAGGGCGGAGCCTCGCGTGTCACCGTGCGCGACGGGTCTATGGCACGGGCGTCCTGGGCAGCGTCCGCGACAAGCGTCGTCAAGTCGACAGGCTCTCGTTCGAGCGGGCGTCCTTGGTCGAGGCGCGCGAGCAGCAGCAAGTCGTCGACGAGGCCTGCCATCCGGGTCGACTCGCTATCGATTCGCCGCATCGCCGTGTCGAGGTCGGCTGGGCGGTCAGCCAATCCGTGCTGGAACAGCTCCGCGTAGCCCCGGATAGAGGTGAGCGGCGTCCGCAGCTCGTGCGACGCGTCAGCCACGAAACGTCTAAGCCGCGCCTCGGACGCCTCCCGCTCCCTGAACGCCGTCTCGATGCGGCCCAACATCACGTTGAGGGCTCGGCCAAGCCGCCCGACCTCGGTGCGGTTGTCGGTCTCCCCGACGCGCTGGCTCAAGTCGCCAGCCGCGATCTCGCCGGCGGTGTCGGCCATCTTCTGGAGAGGGCGCAGGCTGAGCCTGATGACCAGCCAGGCCGCGGCCGCAAGGGCGATCAGGACCGCGCCGCTCACCAGGAGCTCGAGCTCGAGTAGGCGATGCAGTGCCCCGTCGGTCCCGGTGAGCGGTATCGCCTCTACGAGCACGTTGCCGTTGGTCAAGCTGGCTTCCAGCACTCGGTAGGAATCAATACTGCCGGTGCCTGGCACGGTCCGGTAGACGGGCGCACCGCCCGAGGCGTCGGCGGCCAGGCTCGCGAGCGACGCGGGAAGCAACGGAGATGATTGGGCGGTGGCACTGAACGACGTCCAGGGCAAGAGCCGTTGGCCGCTCGGGCTCAACTCCGTGGCCAGCGTGCCCGGTGTCACAGCTTGGTTTTCGAACTCGGATCCGGGGCCGCCGAGTGGATTGGAGAAGCCGAGGTTTCGCGCCACCAGATTCGCCGACCTGAAGAGTTGCTGATCGAGTTGCCCGACGGCATAGCTACGGAAGGAGGCGTACGTGATGGCATCGGTGGTGACCAAGGCAACGATTACGAACGCGCACAGGACGGCGATGAGCCGGACCTTCAACGACACGAGCAGCCCCAGATGCCGTTGCTGACCCCGGAGAGCCACACGTGAGAGGACATTCTCGTCAGTTGCGCGGCGGGCGGAGCACGTATCCAACGCCGCGCACGGTGTGGATCAGATGCGGCTCGGTGAAATCGACCTTCTTGCGGAGGTAGCTGACGTAGGTCTCGAGCACACCGGCGTCGCCGCCGAAGTCGTAGTTCCAGACGTGGTCGAGGAGCTGGGATCGGGTGAGCACCCGACGCGGGTTCGAGAGCAGGTAGCGAAGCAACCTGTATTCGGTTGCCGTCAGGTCGATGAGCTGGCCGGCGCGTCGCACTTCGTGAGCGTCGTCATCCATCTCGAGGTCCGCGAGCTGGAGCAGTTCGCGGGCGGGCCCGCCCTTGCCGGCGCGGCGAAGGATGGCCTGGGTGCGAGCGACGAGCTCGGCCACGCTGAACGGCTTGGTCACGTAGTCGTCACCACCGATCGTCAGGCCCCGGACTTTGTCCTCGGTCGCGTCGCGAGCCGTGAGGAAGAGCACTGGGATGTCGCGCCGGTCACGCCGGAGGCGCTCAGCAATGTTGAACCCGTCGATGTCGGGAAGCATCACATCGAGCAGGATGAGGTCGGGTCGGAACGAATCGATCTGCTCGAGCGCGCCGTATCCGCTGGATGCGGTCTGGACGTCGAATCCTTCGTAACGAAGCGCCATCGAGACGAGCTCGGTGATGGACTCCTCGTCGTCGACGACGAGGACACGGGGGAGCGGTTCTCCTGCTGCCACCTTCACATTGTGGTCGATATTGCTGGGAGTTTGCTGAGAATTCCGCATGGAGGCCGCCGTGCGGCGCGTGCCACCAGGTCGACTCTGCGGAGAGGTATCCCGAACATATGTTCGATCAGTGTCACTATCCTGGATCCGTGGTTGGGTACGCAGAGCTCCATTGCCATTCAAATTTCAGTTTTCTCGACGGTGCTTCTTACCCCGAGGAACTTGTCGCGGAAGCCGCCCGGCTCGAGCTTGGGGCTCTGGCACTGACCGATCACGACGGGCTCTACGGCGTGGTGCGCTTTGCCGAGGCAGCAAAGGAGGTGGGGGTGCCCACCGTCTTCGGTGCCGAGCTCACCCTTGCCGGCCGCGGACCAGACTTGATCGGCAACCCGGTCGTCCCAGCGGCGCCGCGTACCGGGACCCCTGATCCGTCCGGGTCCCACCTGATCGTTCTCGCCCGCGACCCGGAGGGCTACTCCCGTCTTGCCCGCTCCATCAGTGAGGGCAATCTCGCCGGTGGCGGGAAAGGCCGCCCTCGCCACGACATCGACCGACTGGCCGATCTGGCGGGAGGCCACTTCCTCATCTTGACGGGCTGTCGCAAGGGAGCGGTGCCTGCCGCACTTGTGGAAGCCGGTCCTGTCGCGGCGGCCAGGGAGCTCGACCGGCTCATCGACCGGTTCGGTACCGAGAGCGTCGTCGTCGAGCTGTTCGACCACGATGACCCGCTCGACTCGGCGCGCAACGACGCCCTTGCCGCTCTCGCCGTGCGCAGGGACCTCGGCATCGTCGCGACGAACGTCGTCCACCACGCCCAACCCGCGGGCCGCCGCCTCGCCTCGGTGCTCGCCTCGGTTCGCTCAGGACGCCCACTTGATGAGCTCGACGGCTGGTTACCCGCCGCGGGGGCGGCCTATCTGCGCTCGGGGGCCGAGCAGGCAAGGCGTTTCGCCCGTTACCCGGGGGCCGTCGAGCAAGCCGGCGAGCTCGGGCGGGCATGCGCTTTTGACCTCCACCTCGTTGCCCCCAAGCTTCCCGACTTTCCCGTGCCTGCGGGCCAAAGCGAGATGACGTTCCTGCGCCAGCTAGTCAAGGAGGGGGCGACCCGGCGCTACGGCCCAGCAGGAGCTGAGCGGGTGCCCGGCGCGTGGCGACAGCTGGAGCATGAATTGGCGATGATCGAGGAGCTGGGCTTTGCCGGTTACTTCCTCGTTGTCTGGGACATCGTCGAGTTCTGCCGACGGTCGGGGATCTACTGCCAGGGACGAGGTTCCGCAGCCAGCTCGGCCGTGTGTTACGTGCTCGGGATCACCAACGCCGACGCCGTCGCTCTCGGCCTTTTGTTCGAGAGGTTCCTGTCACCCGAACGCGACGGGCCACCCGACATCGACGTGGACATCGAGAGCGGGCGGCGCGAGGAGGTCATCCAGTACGTCTATGGGCGCTACGGACGTGAGCGGGCCGCGCTCGTGGCCGTAGTCGTGAGCTACCGGGCCCGGTCCGCCGTGCGGGATGCTGCCAAGGCGCTCGGCCACTCACCCGGGCAGGTTGACGCCTGGGCGCGACGCATCGAGCGGTGGGGATCACTTGGTGACGGCCACCACTCGACCGCGCCACATCGCAAGGACCGCTGGACGTGGTGGAGCGCTTCAGCGGATGGCGAGGCTGCACGGCGCGATGCCGTGAAAGGCGAGACCGGCGATGGCCGGCCTGGTCGTGACGACGTCGCTGCCGAGCCCGGCCCTGAGCAGGTAGCGAGCGAGCTCGGGATCCCGACCCGGGTGCTGGCGGTGGCGACCGAGCTGGAGGGCTTTCCTCGCCACCTCGGCATCCACCCCGGCGGCATGGTGATCTGCGACCGTCCGGTCTCGGAGGTCTGTCCGGTCGAGTGGGCCCGCATGGAGAACCGGACGGTGCTCCAGTGGGACAAGGACGACTGCGCGGCCGTCGGCCTCGTGAAGTTCGATCTCCTCGGTCTCGGGATGCTCGAGGCGATCCACCGGGCGGTCGACACCATCGGCGCCTACCACCACGACGAGATCGACCTCGCGATGATCTCCCAGGAAGAGGCCGTCTACGACCTGTTGTGCCGTGGCGACTCGGTGGGGATCTTCCAGGTGGAGAGCCGGGCTCAGATGGCCACGCTGCCCCGGTTACGGCCACGCTGTTTCTACGACCTCGTCGTCGAGGTCGCTCTCATCCGCCCCGGCCCTATCCAGGGAGGATCGGTTCATCCCTACCTGCGCCGGCGTAACGGGGCAGAGGCGGTTACGTACCTGCATCCGTGTTTTGAGCGCAGCCTGGCGAAGACCCTCGGGGTGCCGCTGTTCCAAGAACAGCTCATGCAGATGGCGATCGATGCCGCCGGCTTTTCGGCTGCCGAGGCCGATCAGCTCCGTCAAGCCATGGGCTCAAAGCGCTCCGCTTCGCGCATGGAACGCCTCCGCTCCCGCCTGTATACGGGGATGGCCGAGCGGGGGATCACCGGCCAGATCGCGGACACCATCTGGGAGCAGCTGGCGGCATTCGCCAACTTCGGCTTCCCCGAGAGCCACTCGGTGTCCTTCGCCTACCTCGTATATGTGAGCGCGTGGCTGAAGTTGCACTACCCGGCTGCGTTTCTCGCAGCACTGCTCAACTCCCAGCCCATGGGCTTCTGGGCGCCCCATACCCTTGTCGCGGATGCCCGGCGCCACGGGGTCGTCGTCCTCGGCCCGGACGTGAACTCGAGCGAGGCGGGGGCCTCGCTCGAACCTGGGACGACACCCGACCCGTTGGTACGGCTTGGGCTCGCCTCGGTGAAGGGGATCGGTTCCGACCTCGCCGACAAGATCGCGGCCAGCCGGCCATATGCGGACATGGAGGAGCTCGTGCGCCGGAGCGGCATCGGCCGCCCCGCGCTCGAAGCTCTCGCCACTTCGGGAGCACTCGCCGGACTTGGCGGAGCCTCAGCCCGCGCTGCCCGCAACGGAGCTGCAGCCAGCGCCGGTAGGGCCGGAGTCCGTCCGCTCACCCGTCGCGAGGCGCTCTGGGCGGCAGGTGCAGCCGCTGAGGCGCGTCCTGACCGTCTTCCCGGCACCGTGGTCGGGACGAATGCCCCACTTCTTCCCGAGATGGACGAGATCGAGGAGATGTCCGCCGACCTGCAGACACTTGGGCTGTCACCGGGCTCGTCCCCGATGTCCTTTGCCCGGGCGAGGCTCGCCAGCCGAGGGGTGATCCCGAACGCCGAGCTTGTGAGGGTGCCCGATGGCGCGAAGGTCCTCGTTGCCGGTGTGGTCACCCATCGGCAACGGCCGGCTACGGCGGGCGGGACGACGTTTCTCAACTTGGAAGACGAGACAGGGCTCGTGAACGTCATCTGCTCGCCAGGATGCTGGACCCGCTATCGCAAGGCGGCGCGCTCGGCGGTGGTGCTACTCGTACGTGGGCGGCTCGAACGGGGAGAGGGGGCCGACCCAGAGGCACCGTCGTCCTCGAACGTAGTGGCGGAGTACTTAGAGGAGATCGACCTAGCGATGGCGGTCGGCCCTTCGAGGGATTTCCACTGAAGCGCCGGTTGCGCCGGGCGGGCTTGGCCTCCGGCGCCAAGCTTCTCAAACCCTTGTCTCTTATTTAGGGCTAAATTTTGCAGACCACGTGTCCGCGGATGCTCGGCACCACGGTGGAGTGCGTGAGTACGACGCGTGCTTGCGAGAGGCTAGGTTTCCTACCCGTCACGGCCTACCGGCGTAACTCGCTGGACGGAGGGCGCCTCTGAGAGGTTCGCTTCGGGGCCGCGACCTAAGACCGAAGGCGTACCGAACGCCGCCAAGCCTCGAGACGGAGACCCGGGACGTATGAATGTGTTCTTCAATGGCCTTGGACGCTTCACCGTCCGATTTCGCTGGTTCATCGTTGTCGTATGGATCGTCGGGACGGTCGCGTCGGTTCACTTCCTGCCGTCGCTCGGAAGTCAGGTCAACAACGACAACTCGGCATTCCTACCTGCCAGCGCGCCGAGCACGGTCGCTGGCAACCTCGCTGAGCCGCTGGTCGGCAAGGCATCGCTGGTGCCGGTCATCATCATCGGCGTCAGCCAGGACGGGCCGATCAGCGCTGCGGACACCCAAGCGATCACCCGCCTCGCCGTTGACGCCAAGAAGGTCCCGAAGGTCGTGTCCGTGCAGTACGTCGGCACCTCCGAGAATGGGCGTGCGGTGCAACTCCTCGTCGAGGCGAACATAGCCGGGTTCAGCCCTGGGCCCTCGGCGGACGTGGTCAATGGGTTGTCGGCCGCGTTCGCGAAGGCCGGAGCGCCCCCTGGCATCAAGTTCCACCTGGCCGGTGCCGTGGCCACCAACGTCGCGCAGCAGAAGCAGTCGAACTCGACCGGGAACAAGACGCAATTGCTGTCGATCCTGTTCATCATCGTGCTGTTGCTGTTCGTCTTCCGCTCGGTGTTGGCGCCTCTGATCACGTTGCTGCCTGCGGCGGTCGTCCTGCAGTTGTCGGGTTCGCTCATCGGCGAGCTTGGCTCTCACGGGCTCAAGATCTCTCAGATCACCCAGTTGCTCCTGATCGTTCTCATCCTCGGGGCAGGGACCGACTATGGGCTATTCCTCGTGTTCCGCGTCCGGGAAGGCCTCCGATCCGGCCTGCCGGCGAACGACGCCGTGGCCCGTGCGGTCGCACGAGTCGGTGAGTCGATCTCCGCATCGGCCGGGACCGTCATCCTGGCGTTGTTGACCTTGTTGTTCGCGAGCTTCGGGATCTACCACGACCTCGGCGTCCCGCTCGCGACCGGGATCGCCGTGATGCTCGTCGCTGGGATCACGCTGCTGCCCGCACTGCTCGCGATACTCGGGCGCGCCGTGTTCTGGCCCGCGAAGATCGTCCCGGGCGAGGCGAACAAGAGTTGGTGGGGCAAGGTCGCCCAGCGTGTCATCGCTCGCCCGGCGCACACCCTCGCTGTCGGTGTCATCGTTTTCGGCGCACTCGCGTTCGGGTCGCTTCTCTACTCTCCGGCGGGATTCGGCGGCGCTACCGCGGCTCCGAACGGGAGTGACGCGGCCGCCGGCAATGCGGCACTGATGAAGTACTTCCCCCAATCGAGCTCGAACCCGACCAACCTCATCTTAAGGCTCGCCGCCCCGGTATGGCAGGACCCGGGTGCGGTCGTGAAAGCCGAGAAGGAACTGCAAGCGACCGGCCTCTTCAACGCTCTGCCGGGGCCGCTCGATCCTGCCGGCACGCCGATCTCGCCGGCGGTCTACTCGCGCCTGCACGCGGCGCTCGGCAATCCCCTGTTGCTCCCCGCGTTGCCGGCTCCCGGCTCACCCGGTGCGAAGGTGCCGACGCTGACGTACGACTTGTACCGCGCAACGGCACGTTTTGTGAGCCCAGACGGGCACACGATCCAGTTCGAGGCGGGGCTCACGGCCGGTGACGCCGCCTCGACGCCGGCGCTGAACGCGGTGCCCGGCATCCGCACCGCCTTGACGACGGTCCAGCACAGTATCGGTGCGACCGCAAGCGGTGTAGCCGGCGAGGCGCCGGCTCTCTACGACGTGAGCTCGATCTCCGACACCGACCTGATCCACATCGTCCCGATCGCGATCATCGCGATCGGGCTCCTGCTCGCGCTGGTCCTGCGCAGCTTCGTGGCTCCCCTCTACCTCATCGCGAGCGTGATGTTGTCTTACCTGGCGGCACTCGGCCTGGCGTCGATCCTGTTCATCAAGCTTGGCGGTAGCGGTGGCCTCACCTTCCTCTTACCCTTCTTGATGTTCATCTTCCTCTTAGCCCTGGGCGAGGATTACAACATCCTCGTCATGACGCGCATCCGGGAGGAGGCACACCAACACCGTCTTCGCGACGCCGTCGTGATCGCGGTCGGCGCGTCGGGCCCGACCATCACCTCGGCGGGACTCGTTCTTGCGGGGACGTTCCTGGTGCTTGCCGTCACCGCGGGAGGCCAGCCGGGCGGGAGCCAAATCCGCGACATCGGCATCGGCCTGGCGCTCGGCATCTTGATGGACACCTTCCTCGTGCGGAGTTTGCTCGTGCCCTCGACGGTGTCGCTGCTCGGTCGTTGGAACTGGTGGCCGGGCAAGCTGGCGGAGATGGACCTGGCCGGTCCCGCGACTTCGGGCGAGGGGGATCTCGCCCGACCCACGCCGGGAGGACAAGCCGGGGTTTCGCCAGCACCTGACTGACGTTCTGCGCCTCGAAGCGCACCTCATCAACGTCACCTGAGCGGGAGTGAGGGTTCTGGCGGCGTCGGCGACCCTGCGGCCGCCCTGCGGGCTCTAGCCGACGGGCGGAGGGTACGTCTGGTCCGGTCGCGCCGTCCCCGGCGGAGGCTGCTGGGACGCCGATCGAGCGTCACCGGTCCATCGGCTCCCGTCCCACCACCGAACCTTGGTCGCGTCAACGGCGTCCGGGTACCAGCCAGGCGGCGGAAGAGGAGCGTCTTGACCGCGGTAGTACGCGAGCGCAGCTGCCTGCTGGTAGCCCGCCACAGGTATGCCTTGATTTCCGGTGGAAGCGCGCCAGAGCTCAGAAGCGCGGTGCCTGCGGGAGGCCTCCATGCAAGCCCAGACGATCGAGACGATCCAGGCCACGATCGCGGTGACGCCAAATGTGAAATAGCCGGCAAGCGCCACCAAGATCAGGACCAGCGCGGGCACCACCTTCACGTACAGCAGGCCGAGCGGACCGAAGAACAGGGTGAGAAAGAAGGCGAGCACCGGCGACTTGTCGACGGGAACGCGATTGGGCTGGAGCCCGGGTGGAGGAGTCCCCATGTGAGGAGTCTCTCAGGTTTTCGTGGCCGCTCGGCGACTCGACGGGCTCTCCGCGAACTGTGCGGGCACCTGCTTCCCGCCGTGCTTGCCTGTGGGCCACCCGGCGCCCGGCCCTCAGGTTTCCCATCGCTCGTCTACCGGAGCTACCGCAGAGTCGGGAGGCGACGGGCCGTCAGTGGCCATTTCCACTGCTGACGGCTCGACCTCGTTCTCGTTTCTCCACGGTCGCGTACGCGCCGTCCAGATAGCCGAGACGAGGAGAGCCGTTACGCACAGGATCCACCCGAGCGCCGTCGTGCTCACCCCGATGTACTTGAGTCCTGAGGCGAAGATGACGAACGTGATGATCGGGCGCACGATCCGGTCGGGAGCCCTCGAGGAGAGAAAAGACCCGACGAGCACCGCCGGAACGCTCCCGACGATGATGGAGGTCGTCACCGAGAATTCCACATGGCCAAAGGCCAACGCACCGAGCGCCGCTGCACCGGTCAGCGGTACTGCTTGGGTGAGATCAGTACCGACAAGCTGGTTGGCTCCGAGAAGCGGGTAGACGAACAGCAACAGGACGATGATCAACGACCCGGAGCCAACAGAGGTGATCCCGACGATGATCCCTCCGAGCATCCCGATTGCGACTGTGGGAATCGGACGGACGACAACCTCGTGGACCACCGCCGAGCGGACGTGACCAGCACGACGGTCAAGGATGTAGCGCAGTGTCATCGCTGCGGCACCGATCAGAAGGGCCGCGCCAAGAGCCCGCTCCACGTTGTCCTGAGCGACATGGGACTGGCCCATCCGGTGGAGGAGATACGCGCCGAGAAAGGCCATCGGAACCGAACCCGTGACCATCCAGCCGACAAGGCGGAGATTGACCGTTCCTTTGCGGAGGTGCACCGCGGCTCCGAAAGGGCGCATCACGACGGCGGCGACGAGGTCGCTCGAGATTGCGGTCGATGGCTTGACTGCGAACAGCAGGATCAACATCGGCGTCATGAGGGCGCCGCCTCCCGCACCGGTCATGCCGACCAGGAAGCCGACGATGGCACTTCCGAGCACGATGTAAGGATTCAAATCCGGCCGTCCCCCGTCCCCTCAGGTCGAGATCTCCAGAAGCTGCACCTACCGTGGCGCTGGTGAACAAGGCGCCGCGGGACCGAGGGTTAGGTTAGGGCACCGGCGCTTCACCAGCTCTCAAGGGCCCCGAGAAGCTCCTTTGATCCTATGGGGCGGTCCTCGCGAGCCGGCGTCGCCATAGACAAAGAAACGTGTCATCAGAGATGGTCGCGGTCCACCTCGTCCGTTCCCTGCTTGGTCGTGGTGACGTGCCCCGGGTCGAGGTCCTCGAACCGGATGAATTCCACATGTTCTCTGAGAAAGGTAGGAGTCGGCACGTGCCCGGCGTTCAGCCTCGTCTTCGCAGCTTCTCTCTGCTCGACGAACGCGGGACTGTCGAGGATGTCGAGCACTCGATCCAGGGGCACAACGACCGATATGCCCGTGTTCAACGGCTCCTCTGCCCACTCGCCAATCCCGTCAGGGTCGTTCTTGGTTGTGGGAAAGAACCCGTGGACGAGGCCCATGAGGTAGGTTCTCCCGGCCGTCCCGATCCCTGCCGGGGTGATCCCGACGTTGCCTGTGGCACCGGCATGAAGCGGTAGAAGGTGAACGAAGGCAGGCGAGCCGCTGAGACCGCCCAGCGACCTCACCTCGACCAGATAAGCGGAGTCTTCACCTGTCATGAGGTGGATCGGGTCCCCGGGAAAGGCCGCGATGTTCCCCACTCGCACGATCGGCAGAACTCGGGACTTGCCTGGGTGCGAGATCAGCAGGCCCGTGATGAACACATCCTCACCCGGCGTGACGCTGTGTCGCTTGATGAACTCTGCCGTGGCGCCGTTGCGGACCGGGTAGTAGAGGTAGTCGAAGGTATGCATGTTCAGGGCGAGCGGGAGCACCGCTACGTCCGCTGTTTGGTGACATACCCACTCCTCAGGCGGTATCTCGAGGTGCATCGAGCCTGCGTGGCGCAAGTTGACCCGCAACCAGGTCTTGTGGAAGAGCCCGTTCTCCTGGTGGTCGAAAGGCTGAACGCAGTGCTTCGCGGTTACCACGTAGACAGCGGCTGCGTCATGCACGCCGAGCGGGTCACCAACGAAGAACGCGGCACCGACTCCGCGCGAATGGCCTCGTTGACCACCCACGACGCACACGCACTTGCGTAGCTCATGCGGGACCTGCACCAACTTCAAATTATCCCATTAGGCGGGGCACGGATCTGGTCGGGTCTCTGAACCGGTCAGCTGCTCTCGGTCGCCGCCAAGATGGCGGCGACCGAGCGGTCGACATCGGCCTCGGTGGTGCGCCAGCTTGACACCGAGATGCGCATGAGGCGCTGGCCGTGCCAGGTGGTGGCGCCCATCCAGCACTCTCCTGAGCGTTGGACGCTCTCGATGATCCGGTCGGTGCGCTCGTCGTCGCCAAAGCTGACGAGGACTTGATTGAGCACGACGTCGTTGGCGATCGTGACGTTGTCGATAGCGCTGAGCTGCTCGGCAAAGCGGCGAGCCAAGGCGCAGCATCGTTCGACAAGCTCTGCGACGCCAGTGCGGCCGAGCTGCCGCAGTGCGGCCCAGGTGGCGAACCCGCGGGCCCGGCGCGACGACTCGAGCACGTAATCACCCGGCGCCCGCAGCCCACCCTGGCCCTGTCCGGTCAAGTAAGCGGCGGTATAGGACATGGTGGCTGCGTGAGCACGGGGATGGGCGCAGAAGGCGTAGCCGACGTCGTAGGGGACATTGAGCCATTTATGGCCATCGGTCGCCCACGAGTCGGCCGCCTCGATTCCGGCGGTGAGGTGGCAGGTGCCCGGGTTAGCTGCCGCCCACAGCCCGAAGGCACCGTCGACGTGGACCCAGGCCCGGTGGTCATGAGCTTCGGCGATCGCCGCGGCGAAATCGTCGAAAGCTCCACTGTTCACGTTGCCCGCCTGGAGACAGACGATCGTCGGACCGTCCGAACCGCTGGCGAGGACCTGTGCGAGGTCGGCGAGGTCGATCGCCCCCTGGGCGTCGGTGGTCACCGGTTCAAGAGCCCCAGCTCCCAGTCCCAAAAGACGCAGGGCCCGATCAATGGTGGCGTGGCGCTCGCCGGTGGCGACCACCCGCACCGGCGGACCGCCGAGGAGCCCACGCTGCTCGACGTCCCAACCAGCCTCGGCCAACACGTGGTGACGGGCTGCGGCGAGCGCCACGGTATTGGCGCCCTGCCCGCCGGTCACGAAGCCGAATGATGCGCCGGCCGGCAAGCCCAACAGCTCCTTCAGCCAACCGCCGGCCACGTCCTCGACCACCGCGGCAGCCGGTGAGGTGAACGCGTTGAAGGCCGGCTGGTCCCATCCGCTGGTCAACACGTCCGCGGCCGTCGCCGCATCGAGCGCGCCACCGACTACGAACCCGAAGTAGCGAGGACCGGTCGTGGCGACCAGGGCCGGCTCGACGGCGGCGACCAATTCGTCGATCACCACGGCGGGCGGGGTAGGTCCTTCGGCCAACGAGCTCAGAGCGGCCCGCACGGCCTCGAGGTCAACATCGCTTGGGAACACCGGCCGCTCGGCCACCTTTTCGCGATGGTCAGCGGCCCGCGCCGCGGCATTGGTCAGCAGATCGAGAAGAGAATCCATTCTTTGATTATCGTCGCCAGCCTGGGTACCGAGTTTGCAGAACGTTTGGGAAGAACACACGCGCACCTGAGAGCCGTTCCGGGGTTCTCGTGTGCTTGTCCCAGAACGAGGTGATCCTCTCAGGGTCGCGTGGTCAGCGGGCTACTCGAGCGAATCCGGGTCCACGCCCGTGCCGCCTGCAGCGTTGCTCGCATATGAGGCCAGTGCAAAACGCAATACGTTGACAGCTTCGTCGCCACTCCACAGCATCGGGCCTTCACCTGTGTGGAGCCAACGTAGCCAGTGGTGGCCCGAATCCCTGAAACTACTGGCCCAATCGTCGTCGAGTGCGTGGTAGGAGCGCATCTCCCCATCGACGTAGACTTCTAGGCTCGGCTGTTGGATGCCGCGGGCGGTACACCGGTTGACCCGCGCGTAGCCGCGGCGGCCGGTGATCTCCCAACGCTCGTCGTTGGTGTAGTAGTCGGAGCGCAGGTACATGTCGATCGCAAGCGTGATGTCCCACACACCGCGGATCCCACTGTGGTGTTCCCACACGAGGGTCGTGGGTGCGTCGACCTCGATGCCGGGAATGACTTCGGTCGTGCCCACCCACGCCCGCACTTCCTTGATCGGGCCGAAGAGCCAGATTGCCGTCGAGAGCTTGTGCCAGCCGTCATCGAAAACGAGAGTGCCGCGGCCACGTCGCATCTGCTGGAATTGCCACTCGTAGGTGCTCCCCGGGACGTCCCAGCCACCGCGGCCGCTGGCCACCATCTTCATGTGGTACCCGGTCACCTCGCCGAGCTCGCCTGACGCGACTATCTCCTTGAGCTTTACGAGCGGTTCGTAAAAGATGTAGTTGTCCATTACCCGCAGCAGCCGACCGCCCGCTGCGGCCGCGCCGAGCATGCGGTTCGCGTCGGCAAGGTCATTGCAAATCGGCTTTTGCAGGTTGACGTGCCAGCCGTAGCCCACGAGCTCGGCGACGCCGTCGGCATGCAACGGAATCGGCAGCAGAACCTCGACGGCGTCGACCTCGAGACCACTAGCCGCCAGTTCGGCAGCTGAGGTGAATGTGCGGGCGGCTGGCCAGTCGGCCCGGCGTTGGGCGCGGCGCTCCTCGCTCGGATCGACAAGCGCCACGACCTCGACATCGGGATTGTCGACATAGGCGCGCACGTTGAGGTCATAGATGCGGCCCAGGCCCACGAACGCGGCCCGTACGGGCCGTTCATAAGGTGCAAAGCTCATATTCGGCCCGACTCCTGGCATCGGCCAATAGTAAGCGCGGACCGGACAGGCGCCCACGTTCGGGGAAGCTGTGAGGACTACCTTGTCGACCGCACGGCCTGGCGTCCTGCCCTACCTGGGAGGTGACCGCCTTCGCTCCTCACCGTGGCTTCGGTCATTCTCAGAGGCATGCCCGCATCTTCGAGCGGTGTATCCGGAAGAGCCTTCAACGAAGAGGTCAAGTCCGGATATAGCGTTGGGCATGCCTGCGACTGGTCATGTCACAGCCTTCGCTCTCACCGCACTTGTGATCATCGTCATCCCAGGTCCGAGTGTCACGTTCATCGTCGCTCGCGCGCTGGCCTATGGACGCAAAGCCGCCGTGCTCACGGTCGTCGGCAACACCTTCGGCGAATACATCCAAGTCATGGCCGTGGCATTCGGGATCGGCGCGGTCGCCGAGCGTTCAGTGGCGGTGCTGACAGGTCTGAAGCTGTTCGGCGCCGCCTACCTCGTCTACCTGGGTGTGAGAACGATCCGTGATCGCCGCTCACTGCTCACGATGCTGCATCCAGCAGAAACTCCGTCACACCGTCGCTTCTTGTTGCAGGGCTTCGTCGTCGGGGTCACCAATCCTAAGACGGTCGTATTCCTCGTTGCCATCCTCCCGCTGTTCGTCAGTCGAGCCGACGGGAGTCTTTCGGGTCAGATCTTGGTGCTGGGGGCCGTGTTCTCCGCCATCGCTCTGGTTTGCGACAACGCCTGGGGCTTGTTCGCAGGGACGGTCCGGCTGTGGTTCGCAAAGTCACCAAGGCGAGTAGAGCTCATCGGTGGCATCGGCGGCTTGGCCATCATCGCTGTCGGTGTTCGACTTGCCCTTACCGGGCGCAAGGACTGAGCCGAGGCACGGGCCGAGCCCTACTGCGGTCTCAGTAGCCGGAGCATCTCCCGCCGCCAGGCAGACCGAGCACGGGCGGCCTCGACGGTATCGGGGTGAACCAAACGGGTGACCTTCGGTCCGCCGGGTTCCCGGTGGAACGCGGACGCTCGCTCCTCGACCTCTCTGTCCGCCTTGGTGTAGTGAGCGCGCTGGAGCAGGTAGCCGTTCCAGGAAGGCACGAGGAAGGTCTCGAAGAACTTGCCGTGTGCGGTCACGTCCTGGTAGACGCCCCAACGCGTCCCGCCGAGGCGCCGCCTCACGATTCGCAGCTCAGCCATGGAGCCTAAGAAGTCGTCGACATCGTCCCCATCGACGCGGTACTCGATGAGGATCAGGACCGGTCCGTCTTCGGGGTGGACGTGCTCTCCGATGGCGAGCGTTGGGCTCGCGACGAGCTGCAACGAGGAGCGGTCTACGACCGGCAAGCGGTACCGGGGGATGAGGAGGATGCCCGGCACGAGGGTGAAGGCCGCGATCAGCAGCGTTTCGCGCAGCGGCAGGAACGTGTCTATGACGCCGAAGCCGAGCCCGCCGAGAACAAACGGCCCTTGTAGCACGACGTAGTAAAGCGACAGCGAGCGAGTCTGCACCCACTCCGGAGTCACCTGGCGTGCGGCGATGACGAAGGCCACGGTCGCCCACACCCACGACGCGCCGGTGACGCCGAGCACGGGCACAGCTGCCCAGCGCGTCGGCCAGACGACCAGGGCAATCAAGGCGAGAGCGTTGGCGAGCGTGGCGGCGGCGACGATGGCGTCCAGGTGGAGGTGACCCTGCAGGCGGGGAAGAACGAGGGCCGCGAACATGGCGCCCACTCCGCTGACCGCCAGTATGAGGCCGTAGCCGAAGGCCGAGACGTGCAGGTAGTGAGCGGCGAAGAGTGGAAGCAACGCTCCGAGCGCCGCCGCCGGCGTGACGTAGAGCGCCGTGCGGGCGGCGATGGCCCGCAGGCCTGGCGTGTTCGAGAAGTACCGCCACCCGGACGAAATCGCACCTAGGAGGCTTTCGGCAGCCGACCCGCCCGGCGTGGACAGGCGGAGGTCGTCCCTCCCCCGCCACATGAGGAGGAAACCGACGAGGGGAACCATGACAGCGCCGCAGAGGGCGAAGAACACCGTGGTGCCCGCGTCCCTTAGGACTGCGCCGCCGAGCACCGGTCCCACAACCTGGCCGATGTTCCACTGGAAGCTGTCCAGGCTGAGAGCGACGGGGACCAGGTCGGGCGGCACGAGGCTGCCGATCGTCGTCCACCACGACGGCGAGGACGTCCCGCCAGCTATGCCCATGCCAGCGAGCCCGATCAGGAGCGTCGCCGGAGTCAGCAGCTGAGACGATGACATCAGAACGAGGAACGCCACCGAACCGATGAGCAGGATCTTCGCCACGAGCAGCACGGCACGACGGTCCCGGGAGTCCGCCGCGGCACCGGAGAACACGACGGCGAGAATGCCGGCGAGCGGGCTCATCGTCGTGGCGAGGGTGACCAGGACCGGCGAGGTCGTCAGGCGCTCCATGATGAAGCCGCCGACGAGCGTCGCCATCCAGACGCCGGCGTTGGCGAACAGGCCCGTCCCCTCGAGCCACCGGAATGCCCGGCTTCGCAGCGGGGCGAACAGTTCCGTCACCTGTCCACCGAACAACAGAGGAACCGCACGGTCAACTCACAAGTGAAGCGGCCCGGGTCCTACGCAGACTCGGTCGTTTGGGATCCGCCGAGCTCGACTGGTCTTGTCGGACGGCAGTGGGCGGCTTCGAACTTTGCCGGCGGGACCTCGTCCGAGCATCACTGCGGCCGTAGCGAGCTAGGCAGGGGTGAGTTGGCGCCAGTCACCTCCACCTCGACGACGTGGCTGATCTCGGCCGACGACCGTCCGATGCGGAGCTGGTAGGTGCCCGAATCGACGTACCAGCCCGGCTGGGATCGGTGCAGCGAAGCCGGTACCGGGCCGTGGTGGAACACCGTATTCGGCATCCGGGCACGAAGCGACAGCCAATTTGTGTCGGCGATGTCGTAGTAGGCGAACGACCGCTCGTTGAGCTCGAGCGACACCGACGTCGTCTCGCCGGGGTCGAGCCATACCTTCGCGAAGGCTCGCAGTTCCTTCACCGGACGGAAGCGACCACCTGGCCGGGACCGTCCTCCTTCTGGCGGTGCGACGTAGAGCTGGACGACCTCGGCGCCCCGACGCTGGCCGATGTTGGTCACCGGAACTTCGATGCTCAGGCTACGACCCGGCTGTAGTGTCGAAGCGGACGTGCTCGGTGCGCCGATCTCGAAGTTCGTGTACGAGAGTCCGTGGCCGAACGGGAAGCGCACCGGCAGCCCGCGCGTTTCGTACCACCGGTAACCGACGAGCAGGCTTTCGCTATAGCGGACCGTGCTCGACTCCCCAGGGAAGCTCCCGAACGCCGGCGTGTGCTCGATGCACATCGGCAACGTCGTCGGGAGGCGTCCACCGGGCTCGCTGTCGCCGAAAAGCACGTCGATGATGGCGTTCGCCAGTTCCTGACCTCCGAACCAGGTCTGCATGATCGCCGCCGCATGGTCCGCCCAGCTGAGACTGATCGGGGAGCCGGAGTTGACGACCACGACGCTGCGCGGATGCGCTGAGAGCACCCGTCTCACCAGCTCGTCCTGATTGCGCGGGAGCTCCATCGTCTCGCGGTCGTAGCCTTCGCTCTCCCATACCTCGTCGGTTCCGACGATGAGGACGACGGCATCAGCTCCCTCGACCGCACTGACTGCAGCTTCGATGCTCGCCTCATCCGCGACACCGTCGCTTGCGACCCCGGGCGCGTAGGTGATCTCGGCTGCGCTCCCTAGTCGCCCCCGAAGCACGGTCACAGGCGACAGCACATAGTGGGGTGTGACGCTTGCGCTTCCACCGCCCATGACCGCGAGCCGCTCCGCGTTCGGTCCGACGACCGCGATGCGGCGAAGCCCGGAGGCATCGAGCGGGAGGAGGCCATCGTTTGCGAGGAGAACGATTCCGTCGGCGGCGGCTCGGCGAACGAAGGCCCTGTCCTCCGCTCGGTCCTCGGGATGCTCGTCGACCGGTACGTCGTCGAGCGCGCCGACACCGTCAAAGACCGTAAGCATGCGGTGAACCATCTTGTCGAGCTGCGTCTCGTCCAGCTGGCCCGAGCGCACGGCATCGACGAGCGCCGGGCCGAACGCGCGCGCCGGGGCCGGCATCTCCAGATCGAGTCCTGCGGTAGCTGCCTCGACAGTTCCTGCGATACCGCTCCAGTCGGTCATGACGAATCCTGCAAATCCCCATTCCTTGCGAAGGATGCCGTCGAGAAGCCGGCCGTCGTCGGGGACGAAGCGCCCATTGACCCGGTTGTAGGAGGTCATGAGCGCAAGCACGCCGGCGTTTCGGACCCCATACTCGAAAGGCAAGAGATACAGCTCTCGCAAGGCCCGCTCGTCGATATCGGACGAGGAGGTATTGCGCTCGTGCTCGACCTCGTTGCCGACGAAGTGCTTGATCGTCGCCACGACGTCGTTCTTCCGAACACCATCGATGTAGGCGACCGCCAGCTTTCCGGTCAGCACAGGATCTTCCGAGAAGCACTCGAAGTTCCGACCCCAGAGGGGGTGACGGTGCAGGTTCACGGTTGGCGCGAGAAGGACTCGGCAGCCCTTCTCCAGAGCTTGCCGAGCCACGATCGCGCTCGCCTGTTCGACGACAGCCGGGTCCCAGGTCGCGCCGAGCGAGGTTGCCGAGGGAATACAGACAGAAGGGGTGATGCTCGCATGGTCGAGGGTGTCGCCACGTGCGCCGTTCGGCCCGTCGGTTGTCTTGACCGACGGTATGCCAAGTCGAGGGAAGCTCGCGGTTCGCCAGTTGTCGATCCCGACGGTGAGCGCGGCCTTCTCCTCGAGGGTAAGTGCGCTGGTCAGCATTGCGATATCACGCGAGGTGCTGACTTTGGCACTTGGATCAGGTGCTGGCATGACAAATGCTCCTCTGTGGTGAAGGAACCTGGCTCCCGCGACTCGGGTAACCGATCGTAGGGGGACCAGTTCGCCGGTGTTGGGATTGACGGCATCTCCGAAGCACCGGGACCTCCGGCGTCGCAACCCGAACCACCTGTGCGAGCCGTGCACTTGAGCTTCCGGTTCTTCACGCGGTGGTCAAGTTGCCTCGGCAGACTCATTCGACAGGCTGTCTGACCTGATGGGGTGGCTGGGCTGGCAGGCGTCCTGGTCCCGTGGTTGCACCCTGCTCCCGCCTCCAGTCACTCTGGGCGTTCTGGTCGGCCGTTCCCCTGCGACTCTGGGTCCTCACGCGACAGCACCCCGGGGGGGGATCCGGGGTGCTGGTATTAGGGGACACGATCACGCAGTCACCCCCGAGAACCGGCGGCCTGATTCACGATCACTGTCGACCCGCATGCAGTATGCGCCCGAGACCCCGGGCTACATAGGGCCGAAGGACACATTCTCGCGACGGCCGGAAGAGACACATCCTCACGCCGCGACGCGAAAGTCCAGGTCGCAGACCGGCTGAAGTCCGCCTGGCCAAACCGGCCTACTCGAGCCCGAAGGCCGAGGGGTGCGCCCACGAACTGGCCGCGAACCTCGGCAGGGGCTGACCCTGCCGGCGAAGTCCGAGTGGAGCTTCGCGTACTTCTCGCCAGCGTCTCGGGCCTTTCGATCGGTGCCACAGCCCTGTAACGGAATCGCCATTGCAAGCGTCTCGCGGGAGGAACCACAATCAATAATCGGTTCAAGGGCGAGCCGGGGGATTCTCCAGTTGCCGGGGTGTGGTCGGTCGGGGCATGGCGGATAGCGAGGACACTTCTGAGGTTGGGGGTGGACGATGCTCGAAAGCCAAGAGGCATTGCTTGTCGAGATCAGCACGGTCGGTGGTGTTGTAGTGCGCCACTTGTCTTGCGAGCCTGGCGTCGTCACGTTGTCGAAATTCGAGACGGCACGAGGCCCGATGGTTTCGCCCGAGCCGAGACATAGTGCAACCGAAGTCGGTGCGCGGAGCATCCGGATGAGAGGGAGGGATTGCTCATGATCGATTCGGACTTTCGCCCCCCAGGAGCCCGAAACAACGTCCGCCCCCCCACCGTCGCCTACGTGCCGAACGAGCTCGGCGGAAAATACGCCGGCTACCTGTACGTGTTGGCCAGCGCGGAGGGTCCGGTCCTCAGCGTCCCGGGCATCATCGGGGGCATCGACGATTCGGAGCCTGACAGTGCCAGCGCCGAGGCCCTGATCGGTCGTCCGATCGGACCGTGGGAGCTGCGCACAGACGGGTGGTATGCCGAGATCCAAAGTTTCCCCGCGTACCAGCAGACGGTCGAGAGCTCTTACTCGCCGATCTGAAACGAGTTCGTGGCGTAAGCCCGCCCAGGGGCGGTCTTCGCCGCGTGGCTCGGCGTGAGGCCTCGGTGGCGGCGCGAGCCGGGAAGTACCGCGACATACTGAGACGGGTGCACGGCTCATTGCTTCCCTCGCAAGGCAACAGGGGTCGTGCACCCACTTGTTTCATCGGTGTGACGAGGGTCCACTGTTCTCCGACCGGACAGCACTGCCCACGTCGCAGCACGCCACGCAGCTCTCTTTCTGGCGTGCTTGCGACATCATGTTGAGATGCAGGACTATCTGGAGGTCAACCGGGCCAACTGGGACGAGCGGGCTCCAGCACATGCAGCCTCGCCCGACTATGCCGTCGAGCGTTTCGTCTCCGATCCTTCCTACCTGTCCAAGGTTGTCTGCTTCGACCGATCTCGGCTCGGCGAGCTCGCCGGTGTGGAGGGAGTCCATCTTCAGTGCCACATCGGCACCGACACGGTTTCGCTAGCGCGCCTCGGCGCTCAGATGACCGGCCTCGACTTCTCGCCTGCGTCGCTAACTGAGGCGCGGAGCCTCGCGCAGCGGACCGGGACGTCGATCGAGTTTGTCGAGGCCGACGTGTACAGTGCCCTCGATGTGCTCGAGCGCGCTTCGTTCGACCTCGTCTATACAGGCATCGGAGCCCTCGGCTGGTTGCCCGACATCGCGCAGTGGGCCGCGGTCGTCGCCGGCTTGCTCCGGCCGAGCGGACGGCTGTTCATCCGAGAATGCCATCCGATGCTCTTCGCCATCGACGAGTCCCATCTCGACCGTCTCGTCGTTGACCACCCGTATTTCCAACGGGAAGAGCCCCTCGTCTTCGAAGATGGTGGCACCTACGTCGAGACCGAGGTGCAGTTTTCCCACAATGTCACCCATGAGTGGAACCACGGCCTCGGCGAGACTGTCACAGCCGTCCTCGACGCAGGCATGGACCTCACGGGCCTGGTCGAGCACGACAGCGTCCCGTGGGAGGCGATCCCCGGTCAGATGAGCGTGGACGCCACCGGTGAATGGCGGCTCCACGACCGACCTTGGCGCCTCGCAGCGAGTTACACGCTCCAGGCCCGCAAACGCTGAGTCATCAGAGCATCCGAGCCGAACGAGGTGCCAGCTTGTCGCGTGCCGTGATCATCCGACGCCGCGCCCGAAGCGGTCGTCGGCTCAGGCTCGCGCAGGTCACAGAAGACGAAGCCTTCTCGCCCGACGATCTGGCCGATCTCAACGTCTGTGGGTGAACGAGATCCCGGTCGACACGTGCCCTCCGCGCTGTGCCCGCTCAGCGAGACGCCGGATCCGTTGTTCGCGTCTTCGACCCTTCGCAGCGGGTTGGCCTTCGGAGCGACGCTGTGTGCGAGATCGATAGCGTGGCTCGAATGACTGTCGTGACAGGGCAGCGGGGATGAGGCTCGATTGCCCTTGTCCCCTTGGTTCTCGTAGGCAGGTGTTCGGTGGAGGGAGCAAGACATTCGGTGATCGGCGCCGATGACGTCAGCATCGGCCTGCTGACAGCTGGCACTGGGCCGGCGCTGCTGCTCGTGCACGGTGGAATGGGCCGGCTAGAGGGGTGGGAGCCCATATGGTCAGTTCTCGCGGAGCACCGGCGGGTTACTGCGATGGACCGAAGGGGCAGGGGCTCAAGTGGCGACACCGGGCCCTACGCTCTCAGCAAGGAGTTCGAAGACATTGCGGCGGTAGCCACCCGTCTGGCAGAAGAACAAGACGCCCCCGTGGATGTCTTCGGCCACAGCTATGGCGCGACCTGCACACTCGGCGCGGCCGCTCAACGGGCACCGTTCCGTCGTATTGCGCTTTACGAACCGCCCGGACCTCAGACAGTCCCAAGAGAATGGGTAGAGCGGGCCACTGCCTTGGTGTCCGAGGGCAAGACCGGTCGCGCGATGTTCAGCTTCATCACCGAGGTCGTCGGTCTCACTGCGGAGCAGTTCGAGGAGTACAGGGCGGTCCCTGGGGCGCAAGATGTCCTCCCGATTGTCGCGGCAACGCTTCCGAGAGAGGCGGAGGCGCTCACGAGCGTCGACCTCCCTGGTCTCGCGGCGGGCGTCAGCGTGCCGGTGCTGCTACTGCTCGGTGCGACGAGCCCTTCTTGGGCCGACGACATCACTCGGGTCCTCGCAGCTGCTTTGACCGACGCCGAAGTCGTGATCCTGCCCGACAATGGGCACGCGGCCGTCAATTCCGCCCCGGACCTCGTCGTCAGCGAGCTCGAGCACTTCTTCGACCGGAAGTGAGAGGGCGGACTCGCGCCCCCACCGACGAGCGTTGTTGAGGTCCCTGATGTCAGGTGCGGTGTACCAGCCTTACTCACAAGTAGGGCTGGTCGAGTCCCATTAGCATCCGCCCTGGCGCGACACGCCGCCGCGGACCGCGGCTACCAGGTCTGGGAATGAAGGGGAGGAATGCTCATGGAGGTTCGAGGTCGCCCGCTGCATTTCGGTGTGCAGCTTCAGGCTCAACGCACCAGCTGGCAGGATTACGTGGCGGCGCTGCGATCGGTCGAAGAGCTCGGCTTCGACTCTGCTTGGACTTTCGACCACCTGCTGCCGTTCTCCGGGGCCGACGACGGTGCCTGTTTCGAGACCTTGACGACCTTGGCGGCGATGGCGACTCTCACTTCCCGCGTGCGTATCGGGGTCCTGGTGAACGGCGTCCTCTACCGCGACCCGGCCACCCTGGCAAAGAGCGCCGCGCTGGTTGACCACATCAGCGGCGGGAGGCTGGAGTTCTCCCTCGGGGCAGCATGGGCGGAGCGGGAGTTCCGGACGTACGGATTGCCCTTCGCTCCTCTCGCAGAGCGTTATGACCGTCTCGACGAGGCGCTCCAGATCATCAGGTCCCTCTGGCGCGAGCAGCGGACGACTTTCGTGGGTCACTACTACAGGGTCGAGGACGCGCCGTGTGAGCCGAAGCCCCTGCAGCAGCCTCACCCGCCGATCACGATCGGCGGGTCGGGCCTCGGCACCCTGCGACTGGCTGCCAAGCACGCGACGACTTGGAACATGCAGGGCTCGCCGGGCAAGCTCGCTGAGAGATCCGCGCTGCTGAGAGGATGCTGCGAGGAGGTAGGGAGGGACTTCGACGAGATAGAGCTGTCGGTGCACCCTGTGCTCGCCCTGGCGCGAACGCGCGAGGATGCCGAAGCTCTCGCGTCGCGGACGGCTGCGAGCCATGGCCAAGACCTCGAAGGCCAACGAGGTAACTGGCTTCTCGGCACGCCGGCCGAAGTTGCCGACCAGATCCGGAGTTACGCCGACGTCGGTATCTCGCACTGGGTGATCGGTATCGGTCACCCGTTCGACATGACGCAGCTCCGCCTATTGCGCGAGGACGTACTGCCGGCACTCGGGTGAGGATCGTGCACAGCAGGGAGGTCGGGTCCGAAGACTAGGAGGATTGCGGTGACGCGGTCTTGTGCTGACCGATCCCTGAGCATGCCTTCTGCACTTTTCCGGCATCACATCTGCTCAGGCGATGACCCCACGGAAAGGGGGATGCTCATGCGGAGTAAGTGCCGCGCCCGGTCGACTTGACCCGATACATCGCGATGTCCGCGTCACGCAATACATCTTCGGGCCGCTCGTACCCGACTGTGCTTGTCGCAATCCCGACGCTGGCCGTCACGACGACCCGGTGACCGTCAAGCTCGTAAGGGACCCGCAAACGTCCAAGGAGGCGTTCCACTAGACGTTCGACGGTGGGCAGGTCCGCGATGTCCTGTAACAGAAGAGCGAACTCGTCGCCGCCGAAACGGGCGGCCGTATCCGCTTCCCGCAGGTCGTGGCGGAGGCGCTCGGCGACCTCAACGAGCACCTTGTCACCTAAGGGATGGCCCAAGCTGTCGTTCAGCTCTTTGAAGTTGTCGAGGTCCAGCCAGAGCACCGTGTAGGAGTAGCCTCGCTGGCGCTTCGCGGTGGCAACCGCCTGGGCCAGTCGGTCGAGGAACAGGACCCTATTGGGCAATCCTGTCAGGCTGTCGAAAAGGGCCTCGTGGCGTAAGCGCTCTTCGAGCGTGCGTCTGTCTGTGATGTCCGTAAAGGAGCCGACGATGCGCGTCGCCGGAGCACCTCCTCCCGGTACCGCCAAGCCTCGGCAGAGGACCCACAAGTAGTCCCCGTTGTTCGCCATGACCCGGTGCTCGTACATGACCGAAGTGTTCTCGCCCAGCTTGATCGCGGAGAGTTCGGCCAGAAGACCTGCCCGGTCATCGGGGTGCGCGCGGCCGATCCACTCCTCCGGGCTGTCGCCTACCGCGTCGTCTGGGTGGCCGAGCATTTCCTTCCAGCGTGACGAGTAGTAGATCGTGCCCGCCACCAGGTCCCAGTCCCAAAGCCCGTCGTTGGCGGCTCGCGAGGCGAGCGCATAGCGCTCGTCGCTGTCGCGGAGAGAACCCAAGAGGTCCCTGTAGCCGAGGGCTTCACAAAGCAGCCCTTCCCACTCGTAAAGCACGTCATCCCCCAGGAAACTTGAGTCCACGGGGGCGGCGACAGCCAAGTAGCCCCAGTCAGTGTGCTCGCTCCTAACCGGGAACACCAGCACCAGGGCACCCGGGCCAACGCTGTCGAACAGAGCCACAGGGGGGAAGTCCTCGGGGCGGTAGCTGCACGAATCGAGCTTCAGCTGGCGGCGGTTGGCGTCGAACGTGCCGCTCACGACCAGTTCGGAGTCCCTGGGTCGGGGTCCTTCGTCGCCGTGCTGACTTTCCGGGGTCGCGCCCGCGGGCGCGGGGCTTTGGTCGAAGAAGTCGCCTTTCTTCCCTCGACCCTCTTGCCGCCAAAGTGCGAGCATCCCAGCTATTGCGTTGGTCTGCGCGAGCCAAGACAGCGACGTGGGGTCCTCTGTGTGGCTGCGCAGGAGGTTCATGCTGATCGCGTTCACGTTTCTGACGGCTTGGCGTAGGTCGTAATAGGCGTCGTTACGCTCGTTGAGGAGGGCTTGGGAAAGGGCGAGGCGCACTTCGGCTACGCACGAGTTGAGCCTGAGAAGAGTGTCGAGACGTCCATTTTCGGGCGATCGCCCTTTCGTGGAGAGCCCCGAGCTGAGCTGATGCGCCAACGTCAGGATCGCGTTGGACGTTGACTGGCTGGGACATAAGGCGTAGAGGTCCTGGCAAGCTTGGCGGAGGTCGAAGAACTCGAGAGACGTGAGTTCGTGGCTGGCCGCGTGACGGAAGGCGCCCTGTACTTCGCTTGCGAGCTGGGAGACCGCGCGGTCAGGAAAAGCCAACGCAGCACCGACGACCGCCTCCCGCAACACCTCGGTGAAACCGGCGACGGGATCTTCCCAGCGCTCCAGTTCGATTGAGCCCCAAGAGCTGGGGCTCCCGGCACAGCCACAGCTCTCACGCGCCACGAACGCGGCGTCGACGACATAGCGGCCGGGCGCTACGGTCTCTCCCGCCAGCAGGCGTAGGAGAAGCTGAGCGGCCATGGCCCCCATGACATCGAAGCGCTGCGAGACGCTTGAAAGTCCGGGGGAGAGAGCGCTGACACCGGGCATGTCGTCGAAGCCGATGATGGCCTGGTCGCGGGGCACTCGGTAACCGGCTCGCTTCAGCTCGGCCATGATGCCTATCGCGTTGAAGTCGTCGCCGGCAACGACCGCGCTGCACGGCAGCCCGGCGGCCATGATCTCCGCGGCGGCGTGGCGGCCTCCTAGTTCCAGGTTGTCGCGCGCCTCGAAGAACAAGGCGGGGTCGGGCTCGATGCCGTGCGCGACCAGTGTGTCTCGGTAGGCGGCGTAGCGTTCTTGGACATCGAACTGGGCCAGGCAGCCCACGAAAGCTATGCGCGTATGGCCATGGTCCAGGAGGTGTTCGACCCCCGCCCGGACGCCACCTCGGTTGTCTGCTGTTACAGCTGGGCACGACAAGCCGGGCTCGTGATGGCTGAGGGTCACCAACGCCTTGCCCGTAGAACACAAGTCCTCGAGATAATCGCGTCGTACGGCCTTGCCGATCGCAACAAACCCGGCCACGCGCTCCCAGGCAACTCGGTCCAGCCGTTCTGGGGCGCGTCCCCCTTTATCGTCTACGACAGGGCCGGCGGTTTGTATCGCGACGACGCGACCTCCGGCGGCGGAGGCGACGTCCTCGATGGCCGATACGAGGGTGCCGTAGAAGTAGCCGGAGAGGTAGGGCGCAAGCACGCCGATCGTGGGTCCTACTGAGTCCCTCAAAGCCAGCTCCCGTGTGCAGGGTGCCCCGTACCAGTGTTCACTGGACGACTCCGTATTATCGTCGTTTGGGTAACCAGTTGCATTGTCGCCGCGCTGAAGTTCCATGATGCAGGGCCTCTACTGGACAGAACCTGTGCCCGCCGCAGTCCGCTTCGGCGATGCCATGACGGCCGAGACGATCGGCGACTTCGCTCTCGCCACCGAAGGTGCCGCGCCGATCGACGAGTTGCGCCAGGTCGAAGCGAGCGCCGCCACCCTCTACTTCGGCGCCTGGTCGGGCCGGTCCGAGTGCGCCCCGACCCCTCGCTGGGTTGCGTGAACACAGACTCGGCCACCATGGTCCCGTCGGCGAGGGGAGGATTCGTCGCGCGTCTTGGAGGGATGGAGCAGCTCGGAGATGGCAACGCGGAGTCTGAACAGGCTCGAGAGGTGACGACCATCGACCTCACCGACCCCGCGAAGTGCTAGATAGCACTAAAATGTTAATCGGAGCTTCCACTGGAGGTTGCCGTGGGGGTTGGAACTGCTCGTGACCCTGACGCCCGACTTCGCGGCCGATGGCGCCAGTTCGGCCTGATCGCAGGCGAAACTGTTGCGCGACACGGGGTCTTTTGGCAAGGGATCGTCGGACGTGAGGCCGGACGGGCCCCTCGGCCGCACGGTCGTCGAGGCTTGAACTTGGTATCAACACGTTGCTACCGCGCCCGCGAGGCGTCGGTAGGTCTGCCCGTCGCCAGCTCCCTGCGGGGTTCTCCAGCATGAGCGAGGGCAAAGGGGATTTCGCGGCTGTCTTCACCAATGCGACGGTCGGCATGGCCATCGTCGGCCTCGACGGTCGCTTTCAGCGGGTAAGCAACTCCTTTTGTCGGATCCTTGGGCGGACAGAGGAGGAACTGGTCGGCCATTCCTTTCTCGACGTCACCGATCCCGGTGATCACGACGTCGGGGTTGACGACCTGCGGCGCCTCGTCACCAGTGAGATCGAAATGGTGCAGCGCGAAAAGCATTACCGCTCGCGGACGGGGGAGCAGGCCTGGGTCCGGATGAGCGCGGCAGCGGTGACGGACGCGTCTGGTGCCGTGCGGCATCTCGCGATGCAGATCGAGGACCTCACCGAGCAGCGCAGGGCTGAGGGTCGCCTCGAGGTGTCCGAGGCTCGATTCCGGGCTTTGTTCGAGAACTCCCCGGTGGCGATCGCTCTGGTGGATCTCGCCGGGATGGTCCGGTCTGCCAACCTGGCGCTGTCCGACTTGGTCGGTGTCGCCTTGGCAGACCTCGCCGGACGTCCCTTGCGGGGGCTCATCGGCGGGTTGACCAAATCAGACGTCACGAGGGCTGTCCGACAGCGCACCGTCATGATCGGCGAGCGCCCCTTCACCCATGCCGACGGTTCCTCCGGCTGGGTGCTGGTTGCAGCAACCCGCCTGGGGCCCATCGGCAACGGCAGCGGCAACGACGCCACACTCGCCGTGCGATTGATCGACATCACCAAGCTCAAGGTCGGGGAGGAGGCCCTTCGGCAACGTGGTCTCCATGACGAGTTGACCGGTCTTCCCAACCGAAGTCTGTTCAACCAGCGCCTCAACGAAGCCTTGGTGGACCCGCGGCACGCCGGGCGGGAACTGGCTGTGGTCATCGTCGACCTCAACCATTTCAAGCATGTCAACGACGGGCTCGGTCACAAGTTGGGTGATCTCGTCCTCGCCGAGGCCGGACGGAGAATTCAAGCGGTGACGCGAAACGCAGACACCGTCGCCCGGATCGGAGGCGACGAGTTCGCAGTGGTCGCCCGTGAGGTCGACGACGAGGTCGCCGCCTTGGCGATCGCCAGCAACCTTCGCCGACGACTATGCGAGCCCTACCGCGTGACCGGCAATGTCGTTCACGTCGGGGCGAGCGTCGGGTTCGCACTCGCTCCGGGTGACGGTCAGGACGCCGAAACCTTGACCCAGAAGGCCGACATGGCGCTCCATCGGGCCAAGCAGCTAAGCGGGGGGATCGCCGCGTTCTGTGCCGACGACAGCGCCGGCTTTCACCGACTCGGCTTTGTCGAAGTCCTCCGGCAAGCGGTAGCAAACGGCAGCATCGACGTCGCCTACCAGCCGGTCGTCGATGCTGACGGGGCGGTCCGGGGCCTGGAGGCGCTGGCCCGCTGGCATCACCCAACGCGGGGCGATATCCCTCCTGATCAGTTCATCCCCCTTGCCGAGCAGGAACATCTGATCGACAACCTGACCCGCGTCGTGCTGGGACGGGCGACGACCCAGCACGCCTTGTGGCTCGCCCGCGGCGTCGACATCCCCACCATCTCGGTGAACGTCTCGGCCATCTCGCTGCACAGCGGCTCCCTCTCGAGCATCGTGGACGAGGCGCTCCGCGCGTCGGCGCTCCCAGGCGAGCGCCTCACACTCGAGATCACCGAAGGAACTCTCGCCGACGGGCTAGACCCGGACGTCCTCGGCACTATCAAGCGGCTCCGCGACCTGAACGTCCGTCTCTCCATCGACGACTTCGGCACCGGCTACTCGTCGCTTGCCTACCTCAAGCGCCTCGACTTTGACGAACTGAAGATCGACCGGTCTTTCATCGCGGACATCGACAGCGACGAGCTGTCGGTTCCAATCGTGCGTTCCGTCATCCAACTAGCCCACACCCTCGGCCTGCGCGTTGTCGCCGAAGGAGTCGAGACCCTCGAGGCCGAGCGCATCCTGCGCCAACTCGGTTGCGACTTGTTCCAGGGCTACGCCATCTGCCGGCCCATCCACCCGAGCGCAGTCGCGAACTTCGTCACGACCACGAACGCCAATGCGCGAATGGTCGGCCGGTCCGCCGCCTCGAGCGTCCCTCACCGGCGGTTGAGCATCCTCGCAGTGGACGAGGACCGAGCCATGCGGCATGCACTGCGCATCAGTCTCCAACGCCTCGGTCACGAAGTCCACGAGGCACGTAGCGGAAGTTCCGCCCTCAGGCTTCTGAAGCGTCTGAAGCCCGACGTCATCGTGCTGGACCACATCCTCCCCGGGTTGAGCGGTGTCGAAACAGTGCCGTTGCTACGACGGGCCGGTCATCTCGGACCCATCTTCCTGTTCTCCCGACTCGTTCCGGATTTGCCGAAGACGGTCACGCTTCCCCTCGACGTGTGGCCCATCTCGAAGTCTGATCAGAAGACTCTCCTCGAGATCATCGATGCCTACGCGACCCAACCGCCTGCGACGTACGGATCATGAGCTTCTTGCGTGGGCAATGGGCGATGGACAAAGCGGCCAAATCTTTCAGCCGACCGTCACCGCACGAGCAACCATCGTGGCTGCAGATGGCCATATGCTGTAAGGGCGATAGTGCTCCT